>JAEEGL010492379.1_pt1 | contig 11409 bp, 5 predicted proteins | sample 9134231 | NCBI WGS metagenome assembly JAEEGL01 (sample SAMN16246548, study PRJNA631951) | gut metagenome | biome: gut microbiome; feature: rumen; material: fiber-attached | host: Bos | place: Iran: Karaj | collected 2018-10
GCGTCCTTGCCCTCGCTCATATAGCGTATGAGCTCGTTGGCATCCATCTGTACGCCGTCCTTGAACACACCCTCTTCGGTAGTGATCATAAACGGCAAAATCGGGATATTAAGCTTCTTCAGGATATAGCTCGGTACATCGCACATACTGGTGGATGATATGATGACCGGAAGTTTTCTGGCATATCCGGCTGTGGTATTGATATCCTCCTGCATTCGCAGCATCTTTCCGGAAACGATGAGCTTATCTTTTGAGATATGCTTCATCAGCATCTCTTCCAGGCTTTCACCGGACACAGGTTTTACCAGATATCCGTCAAATCCCGCTCTGGTATAAAGATCCCTGTTATCGCTTCCCGCATTGGCTGTCAGCACAACAACAGGAGCTGTACGGTTAAGTCCGCCGGTCTGGCTTCTGATGTATTTAAGACAGTCTATGCCGTCCATCACAGGCATGAGATGATCCATAAGTATGACATCATACCTAGTGTTCAGAGTTTTTTCCAGAGCTTCCTTGCCGCTCATAGCTGTATCTATACCGATCTGAGTGGCTTCCAGAAGTTTCTTCTCGACCTCAAGATTCATCTCGTTGTCATCAACGATAAGAACCTTAGCCTCGGGAGCTTTGAAAGTGCTCTCGTACTTATCCTTCTTAGACCTCTGCTGACTGTGGATGTTCAGTTCACCGATCTGGGTCGGATCCGAAACGCCCTGTTTTAATGTCACGGTAAATGTTGATCCCTCCCCGTAGACACTGTTGACGGTAATATTTCCGCCCATGAGATCCACAAACTGTTTTACGATGGAAAGACCTAAGCCCGTACCCTCGATATATCTGTTCTTTTCCTCGTCCACGCGCTTAAAAGCATCAAAAAGATATGGTAAAGATTCTTTTTTGATCCCCATGCCCGTGTCGGATACCGATATCATGATGAGCGCAGTCTTCTCATCCTGTCTTTCGCTCTCCACACGAAGTTCCACAGAACCGTCAGATGTATATTTTACGGCATTATTTAACAGGTTTATAATGATCTGTTTGATACGTACTTCATCGCCGTAAAGAACAGTCGGCACCCTGGGATCGATGGTCACATCAAACTTAAGTCCCTTATCCTGCGCCTTCAGCCATATCATATTGACGATCTCGGACATCACATCGCCTATGCGGTAATCCACCGGAACTATATCCATGCTGCCCGCTTCCATCTTGGAGAAATCCAAAATGTCGTTGATGAGCGAAAGCAGGAGCTTTCCGGCGCCCTGTATCCCGGATGCGTCCTTTGCAATCTCATCCGTTATGTCCTTATCCCTCAATATCAGCTCGTTCAGTCCCAGGATCGAGTTTATGGGCGTGCGGATCTCATGACTCATGCTGGAGAAAAAACGGTTCTGCGAGCGGGTGAGCTCCTCGGCTCTTTCCGTCTCCTTTTTGGCGCGCTCGTTTTCCTCTTTGAACAGACGGTTTTGAAACCATGTCATGGCAAAACATACTATACCCACCAGCACAATGGATATGTACGTATCTATGATATCCGCCTCTCTCGTGTGAGACATAATCAGCTCCGGATAATAGTATTCTGTCATGTACAGTCCAAAGGATATGACGATCACCAGCACCAGCAGTATTTTACGCCATTTTCCGGACACGGCAAGTCCCACATACATGAAGGCAAAGATTATCCATATGACACCGCCGCCTTTAACGCCTCCACCGAAAAAGAAAAGCGCGGGGAGCACAAAAAAAATCGTTCCCAGCAGCAGGATCATACAGGCCACCCGGATCCTGTTCTTTATAAACCCAAAAATAGTCAAAAACGCCACTAAAACCAATACCGCACAAAGTGTTAACACCTCGCCGATATTCTCGCCCGTGAAAATATCTCCGGCCAGAGCTATCAACACGGCTATCTCGGAAATGAGGGAATACATCAGAAATACGCGTTCCTGAAAATCTCTTTCGGGATCTTTTATGGCGTCCGCCATTTTTTTGATCAGACCGTTTTTTTTCATCTCCCATCACCGCCTTCCGTATTTCTCTCAGGAAGAACCTGCAGCATCACTCTCTCGAGATCCGCTCTGTTGATGGGTTTTGACACAAAACCGTCAAAGCCTTCCCTAATAAACATCTCTTTGGCACCCGAGATAACGTTTGCGGTGAGCACCACCACAGGTATCGTGATGTTAAGCTCATCTTCAGCTATCCTTTTGATCTTCTTCATAGCTTCAACGCCATCCATCTCCGGCATCATGTGATCCATGAACACCAGATCGTATCTGCCGCTGCTGAACTTCTGAATAGCTTCTTTACCGCTTCCGGCGGTATCGGTGATCATGCCGTAATCCGAGAATATACCGGTGGCAACCACCAGATTCATAGGCTCATCATCCACCACCAGAATTCTTACGTTTGTGAAATCGTGATGTTTTTCACTGTTCATCACGCCCAGATCCACAGCATTTTTGCCCTCTTTTAAGACTTTCAGTACCGGGTACCCGTATAAGGGCTTGGGCATGGTAATGACTCCGCTGCCCTGATTGGGCTTAAATCCGGCATAGGCAGAAACAGCCACCACAATGTCCTCTTTGCTGAGCCTGTCAAAGTACTCCGGATTATCCTCATACTCTTCCTGCCCCATAAAAATATACTTGACATTCAGTTTTTCCATCAAACGTTCTATATCATTGATCGTTTCAGCAGCATAAAGCGGGACCCGAAGACCCGTGGCAAGATTTGTAGCCATGTATCTGTAAAAATCCCGGACTCTCGGAACTTCGTATTTATCGGATCTCACATGAAACAGGATATCTCCCGCCGCATCTTTAGGCAGCTCCAGACACGGAGAATCGTCCACCACCTTCTGCGGTATGGTTACACGCACGGTAGTTCCCAGATTCTTTTCACTCTCTATCTTTACAAAACCGCCCATCCTGTGAGCAAAACCGTACACTATGAAAAGCCCCAGCCCTATACCGCCGGAGCTGCGGTTTCTCTTTTTGTTGACCTGATACATCCCCTCGGCCACGGAATTAATGGCTCTTCTGTCCATGCCTATACCGGTGTCGGTCATCTCAATGCAGAGGTTGACGCCGTAATCTGTGTTCTCAGAGTACATGCGGACATAAACCCCGCCATGCTTTGTGAACTTCACGGCATTTTCCAATAGATGTCTGAACATCTTATGAAGTTTTTTGATATCGCCATGCAGTTTCGCCGGAACAGCGGGTGCCATATCAACCACAAGTTCAAGACTGTCCTCGGCATCCACCAGCTTAAAGCTTGCCACTACATCGTTTATCAGTGAAGTGCTCATGTAGTCATCTTCTTCAAGCAGCAGTTTTTTTCGTTTGCACTCGGTATAATCCTGGATGTCCTCGATCTGGTAAGCCAGCCTGATGCCGGCTTCTTTTATTGTATTGGCCTCGGATCCCGCATTGCGCTTTATCAGTAGATCCGACATACCATTGACAACGTTAACCGGAGTCCTCAATTCATGGGATATATTTGAGAGGAAGTCTTCCATGTCTGCATCGTTGTTTTCTATTTTTTTTAGTTTTTCAGCATCCGCCTCTATGGACTCAAGGCGGTCGGATACCGCTCTTTTGCATGAAAAATACACGAACAGCGTTATACAGAAATGCAGTATTATCCTGGATATGTTGAGTTCGTCGTATACCAGTTTTCCGTCAACCTGAAGGAACAGCATCTGCATCAGGATAATAACGATATACTCTGCGAACAACAGATTCAGCATATAAATACTGTCAAAAAGAGAATAAGTTGACATGGCCAGTATTATGACCATCGCGACATCAAAAAAGCTGGTGTCATGGACACCATGATAAAAGATCACCAGCATCGCAAAGATCATGTATCCAGCCTTCCTGACGCTGTAATCCGGCTTTCCCAGCAGATTCATAACCCACATCATTATGATGCCGATCACCACAAGGGGCGGAACCCAAAACTCCCACCCCATCAGTATGCTCTCAACAGTTAAGCCGACACATGACAAGGACATGATCAGTGTTACAAGATTTTCGGACTTTCTTTGTTTCATATATCAGTTCCTCCGTTACTGTCCATCGTCACACATAAGACTCATGTTTTACGGCGTACTCCGGTCTGATGGCCCCATCCGGATCAGCTTCTTTCCATGCATCTGTGATGCGATCCATGATCGCCTCGGCATCTTTCCCGCTTCTGCCGGGAAGAAATATAAAATACCGATTGGCTCCCGGCTGCATGATGAGATCCGATCTGTCCAGACCATTCTGAAGTACCTGTCCGAAACGCCCGCAGACATCAGAAAAGCGCTCATTCTCCGGTTTTTTGATCTGCCTTAAGATAAACATGGCTTTAGCAGCCTCTCCATGGTTTTTCTTTAAAAATCTTATCAAAGATCGATAAGCGAAAGAAAAAGCCTCCGTTCCCAGGAACAACGCCCCTCCGGAAGAATTCCTCTCTTCCACTATCATGGCTGCCCGTTCTATCTCCTGTACGGGGTCAAGATCCTGTCTGCTCTCCTCTTCTGCGTCGTCATATATGCGGAAACCGTGTTTTCCGTTCTGTTTAACCGTATAAAGGCACTCATCCGCAAGTGCAAACAACATGCCGATATCCCTGCCGTAAGCAGGTACCTCGATGGCGCCTATGGAAATACCCAGGGGGATGCCATTGTCCGCTCCCATCAACCTCGCCGCTTCTTCCTTAAGATGACCATTGAGCCGTCCCGAAAGAGATGAGATCGCAGCCTCTCCCGTCTTATCCGGCAAAAAGGCCATAAACTCATCTCCGCCTATCCGGGCGAGTACATCACCTTCTCCTGTATTGCTGCGCATTATATCAGCTACCGCCATCAGCACCCTGTCGCCCATATCGTGTCCGAAAAGGTCGTTCACCAGTTTGAAACTGTCCAGATCCATGACAACCAGAATTCCTGTCTCTTCTCTGCAGAGTTCCGCCACTTTCTCCGTACCGCTGGCTTTGTTCAAAAAGCCCGTGAGCTTATCCACGGTAGCCTCTTTTGTGAGATTACGGATAGTCTTGCTGTTCGATATCGTCTTTTCGATACGGCTTACCAGAATATCCCTGGCAAAGGGCTTTCTGATAAAATCAGACGCTCCCGCTTCCAGGCCGCGTCTTTCAATGTCTGTGTCATTTTCACCCGTCAGGAAAATGACCGGGACATGCTTTCTGCCCGTTCTGTCTTCAAATTCCCTGAGGGCTTTATATGTCTCAAAGCCATCCATCTCCGGCATCAGGATATCCAACAGGATCAGATCCGGCGTATTCTTTTCCATAAACTTTATCAGATCACGTCCGGACTTCAGACAGCTTACCTTCATATTCTGTTCGCCGAGCATGTTTCTCGCATTCGTAAGGCTTAACGCCTCGTCGTCTACCACTGCAATCCAATAATCCATATTGTCTCTCCGATATATTCACGGTTCAAGCTGTTCTCTTCCGCTATAAGTTCGAAATCATATAATAACTGTAGTATTTTACCACAATCCGGTTATTTTTTCAAACAGAAATGATCTCTGCTTTTGCTGTCACAGCTGTCATTTTCTGCGATATTGGCTGTGAATAGTAACATTTCGTCAAATATATTCTCTTGCGAACTTGAGAGTTATGTGGTAAGATTCCTAAGTATGTTTGTTACAGAAACGTGACAGCGTTACCATAAAACCTCTGAAGAGTTGCTGGATATGAGAGGTAACAAAGATCACACATAATAGGGAGGGAATATGAGCACAATACCTTACAAAATCTATCTCGAAGAATCCGAGATGCCAAAGCAGTGGTACAATGTCCGCGCGGACATGACCAAAAAACCGGCTCCCATCTTAAATCCGGGAACCTTACAGCCTGTCACGATCGACGAGCTATCAGGAATCTTCTGCCGTGAACTCGCGGAGCAGGAACTTGACGACACAACGGCTTATTTTGACATACCCGAAGAGATCCGCAACTTTTACAAGATGTACCGTCCTTCGCCGTTAGTACGTGCATACTGCCTTGAGAAAAAACTCGGCACTCCGGCACATATCTACTACAAATTCGAAGGAAACAACACTTCGGGCAGCCACAAGTTAAACTCAGCCATAGCTCAGGCTTATTACGCTAAAAAGCAGGGCCTTAAGGGCGTAACCACAGAGACCGGTGCAGGTCAGTGGGGTACAGCGCTTTCCATGGCATGCTCTTACTTTGATCTTGACTGCCAGGTTTACATGGTAAAGGTTTCTTATGAGCAGAAGCCCTTCAGACGTGAGGTTATGCGTACATACGGCGCACAGGTAACTCCTTCACCGTCGATGAACACAGAGGTCGGCCGCAAGATCAACGCTGAGTTCCCGGGCACCACAGGTTCCCTCGGCTGTGCTATATCAGAGGCAGTCGAAGCAGCAGTCTCACAGGAAGGATACCGTTATGTTTTGGGTTCCGTATTGTCCCAGGTTCTGCTGCATCAGTCAATCATAGGACTTGAGACATCGGCTGCGCTCAAGAAATACAACATCAAGCCGGATATGATCATCGGCTGCGCAGGCGGCGGATCAAACCTCGGCGGTCTTATAGCACCCTTCGCAGGCGAGATACTTCGCGGCGAGGCAAAATATGACATCGTAGCCGTTGAGCCGGCTTCATGCCCGAGCCTTACACGCGGAAAATACGCTTACGACTTCTGCGATACCGGAAAGGTATGTCCTCTTGCAAAGATGTACACATTGGGCAGCGGATTCATCCCGTCGGCAAACCACGCAGGCGGACTTCGCTACCACGGCATGAGCAGCGTTGTATCCGAGCTTTACGATCAGGGCATCATCCGCGCTACCAGCGTTGAGCAGACTTCCGTATTCGAAGCTGCAGAGACTTTCGCAAGAGTCGAAGGTATCCTGCCCGCACCGGAATCAAGCCACGCTATCCGCGTTGCCATCGACGAGGCGCTCAAGTGCAAGGAAACAGGCGAGGAAAAGAACATCATCTTCGGTCTTACAGGAACAGGCTACTTCGACATGGTAGCTTATCAGAAGTACAACGATCACGAGATGAGCGATTACATCCCGACAGATGAGGAACTTGCAAAGTCATTGAGCCAGCTTCCGAAGGTAGAGTAATTTACAACCGCAAAAACACCACGAGCCGATGGGACAACCCACCGGCTCGTTTTTTATGTTTTCAATTGTCTTCTCAGTTGCCGTAAGCCTGCGGATGAACACGATATACCGCAATAAGCCTTTTGTCTTTCATGATATCGCCAAACTTCTGCATTTCATAGTTGATGGGGCTGTTCCCGTAAAAGAGATTATAGGTCACAACCGTATCTCCGACTATCTGGATGCAAGCGGTATGCACTCCGCTCTTAACCTTCCTGTCATTCCAGAACGACAGTATATATATACCCTGCTTTTCAGGCAAAATCCTGTCCAGCTTTTCAAGACCGATACCGTATTTCGAAGCAAAGGGCGGAAGCCACAGGGGATTCGTGCCCCACTTGCCGAAACGCATAAGGTATCCACCTGTCTCCGCCTCATTTATCATGTCCGAAAACGGTATATAATCTCCGCGGATCTTATCAAGCAGCAGCATGTCATCTTTTTGCTCCGTGTCCGTCTCAACCGTTTTATCCTTGTCCATCATATTGCGGCAGAGTTCGCAGGCATTGAACACCGCAATGATCTCACAGCCGGCATACCCCATATCGCTGTTGCCCAGCTTGAAACTCCCAAGCACCCGCTGATCCGTAACGAAACGCCTTTTATAGAAGCTTTCACGGGCATGTTCCTCGAAAGCTCTGTTGGCCTCAAGGTTTGCTTCGCTGATATTCTGTTGTTTTTTCAGAGCCTTATGTCTTATCAAAAACCTGTATCCAAAGGTCAGTATCTTCTGCAGCAACGAAAAGCCTCCATACATTCGTAACCAAAGAGGACAGGAATACTCCTGCCCTCAAATAATAGTATCGTATTTCTGTAACTCTTAAGAAAGAATAGGCTTGCAGGCCTCAGCCAGCTTATCTTTCTTAGCCTGGGCTTCCGCAAGATCCTTGCCCTTGGTAGTGAAGTAGATCTTGATCTTCGGCTCTGTTCCCGAAGGACGTACGATAACCGTCGAGCCATCCTCAAGACCGTATATCAGCACGTTTGCTTTCGGAAGACCGGTCTTTTCCGGTTCGTTGTAATCGGTAACCTTGGTAACCGCAACTCCCGCAAAATCAGCCGGTGCCTGATCTCTGAGTTTTTTCATGATCTCGGCCATCTTGTCCATTCCGGAAAGACCCGGGAACTCAAAGGAATCAACCTTATTGAGATATCTGCCGTACTGTGCGTAGATCTCCTCAAGACGCTGCTTGATAGAAGAACCTATGCTGCGGTAATATGCAGCCATCTCACATATCAGCATCGATGCGATAACTGCATCTTTATCTCTTACGTACGGACCTGCAAGATAGCCGTAGCTCTCCTCAAATCCGAATATAAATCTGTCAACCTCACCTGCTGCCTCAAGACCTGCGATCTGATCGCCAATCCACTTAAATCCGGTCAGAACATGTCTTAACTCAACGCCGTAGTGCTCAGCAACCGCATCTGCAAGAGGTGTGGAAACCAAAGACATAACAGCTACCGGCTTTTCTGGCATTGTGCCTTTCTCGATACGTCCTGCACAGATGTAATCAAGCAGCAAAACACCCATCTCGTTTCCGCTGACCAGCTCATAGCTGCCGTCCGGACACTTCATGGCGATACCCACGCGATCCGCATCGGGATCTGTTGCCAGCATAAGGTCCGCACCTGTCTCTTTTGCAAGTTCCAGACCGTATTTCAATGCCTCGAATATCTCCGGGTTCGGATACGGGCAGGTGGTGAAATAACCGCTTGGGTACTCCTGCTCCGGCACGATAGTGATATCCGTTATGCCTATGTCGTGCAGAACTCTTGTAACCGGCACAAGGCCTGTTCCGTTAAGCGGTGAATACACAAGTTTAAGGCCTGCAGTCTTTGCAAGACCGGGTCTCACCTGTCTGTCCTCTATAGCCTCATAGAAAGCTTTCTTGCAGTCATCTCCGACAAAATGGATAAGTCCCGACTCTACACCCTCCGCGAAAGACATGGTCTTTGCTCCGGTCAGAACATCCGTCTTCTGTATCTCATCATATACTACAGCCGCTGCGTCGTCTGTCATCTGGCAGCCGTCCGGGCCGTAGGCTTTATAGCCATTGTACTTGGAAGGATTATGCGATGCCGTAACCATGATACCTGCGGTACACTTGTAGTATCTGGTTGCAAAAGATAACGCCGGAACCGGCATTATAGCATCATAAATACGAACTTTGATGCCGTTGGCTGCCAGAACTCCTGCTGCCTCCTTTGCGAAAACATCACTCTTGATACGGCTGTCATAAGCGATAGCCACAAGCTTCTCGCCTTCCTGTGTCAGAACCCAGTTTGCAAGGCCCTGTGTTGCCTGACGTACAACCCAGATGTTCATCCTGTTGGTACCTGCGCCAAGTGTTCCGCGAAGTCCCGCAGTACCGAACTTAAGGCTCACCGCAAAACGATCCTTTATCTCACCGTCATCATCTTTTACCTTTGTGAGTTCCGGCAAAAGATCCGGATCCTCAAGATCAAATGAAAGCCAACGATCAAATTCCTCTTTGTACATGTGCTGTCTCCTTTCTGTGTTTGCTCGGGAAAAGAATTTAAATCTATTCAGAACCAAGCTCGAAAATCAAAGATTTTCTCGCTGTTTGGTTCTCACCAAAGAAATTTGGTCAGATACACCCAGCCAAAAGCCAGCTTTCGTCTGGGTATATCAGACCAAATTGCCTTGGTTCTGAATAGTTACATTTTACTCCTTTTTCGGATCTTCCGCAATTATATTTTGAAACAAACTGCCCTTTGTCAAAACATAGTCCACATCATGATTGTCAAGATATTTGCGGGCTTTGTCCATGTCGGTCACAAACGTGCCCTTAAAGATGCGGCCCGTTTTTTCCTTGATGTCCTTCAGGGCATCTCTGTCATCATCTACCGCAAGCATTGTCTTTTGCGCCTCAGGCTGCGGTACCATCAACGATCCCACCGTCTTTGTCTTGTCGTAATCGTTGTCCATCTCCCTGTAGGCAACCAGTTTCTTTGGCAGATAATTTACCAGAACGCTTTCCAGCGCATCCGGTTTGACCGGCTTTGAGAGGTAATCGTCAAAACCGTTCTCCAGATAATACTCTCTGGCCCCCGTAACAGCGTCCGCCGTCAGGGCGATGACCGGAATGCCCTGCATATCGAACTCCGTATGCATCTTTTTCAGTGTTGAGATACCGTCGAGACCTGGCCTCATCTGATCCAGCAGTATAATGTCATACCTTTTCTTTTTCATCATCTTTATGCCGTCAAGTCCCGATAACGCCAGGTCTATCTTCATGCGGGTGCGTTCCAGCAAGCCCGATATGACTTCAAGGTTCATCTCGTTATCGTCGATCACCAGAACGGATGCCCCCGGCGCTACAAGATAGATATCCTTGTCGGAAGGCTTATCCTGCAGATCATTTATGGTGCGTGAGATATCACCTACCGGAACATCCTCCAGTACCGTAAGCGGCATACTGACAGTAAAAACGGAACCCTGTCCGTAGACACTCTCCACATCTATCCTGCCGCCCATGAGTTTTACATAAGTTGCGGCAATATTAAGCCCTAAGCCCGTGCCTTCTATGTTTCTGTTCTTGGTCTGCTCAAGTCTGTCAAACGGCTGGAACAGTTTTCCGATGTCTTCCTCGCGGATGCCGATACCGGTATCTTTTACGGTGAGTATGAGTTTCACCTTGCCGTCAGGCTGTTCCTCCTTGTCTTTACCCAGCATCACACTGACCGAGCCTTCGTTTGTATACTTGACCGCATTATTGATGATGTTCAGCATGATCTGCCTGATCCTGGTCTCATCACCGTGGTATTTCGTGGGTATGTCGGATGCCACGTCAAAAGAGAACTTGAGGTTTTTGTCCGAGGCCCTCTTTTTAACGATATTCACAAGGTCATTTATAACAGAACGTATGTCGAAATCGATCTCTATAAGCTCTGCCTTTCCCGACTCGATCTTGCTGAGATCCAGTATACCGTTTATGATGGATAACAGCATGTTTCCGGCCGACCTGATATCGACGGCGTATTTCATGATCTTCGGATTGCCGCCAGCCTCGCGCAGTATCATCTCATCCATGCCCAGAATAGCGTTCATGGGCGTCCTGATCTCGTGGGACATGTTGGCTAAGAAGTTGGTCTTTGTCTCACTGGCTCTGACCGCCATGGCCGCCTTCTCCTGAGCCTCTCTGACAGCATAAAGCTGATGCAGTATGCCTAACATTATGGTCCAGAAAAGACCGATGATGATAAAAGATCCGTCCTGTCTGTCCTCCAC
>JAEEGL010529511.1_pt1 | contig 11409 bp, 8 predicted proteins | sample 9134231 | NCBI WGS metagenome assembly JAEEGL01 (sample SAMN16246548, study PRJNA631951) | gut metagenome | biome: gut microbiome; feature: rumen; material: fiber-attached | host: Bos | place: Iran: Karaj | collected 2018-10
AAAGGCGGTGACGTCAAAGCCGAGCAGTACTAATTGCCCGAACTTTTCCTTGAGTCGCAAGACTTGCGAAAGTGACGCGAGATTAGAATATAGCCAAGTGGTAGAATAAGCATCGTTTTGTGGCTGTTTGTCAACCATACCGCAAGGTTTATGCCTTGTATGACATTCAGGTGGCTATAGCAGCGGGGTTCCACCTCTTCCCATTCCGAACAGAGAAGTTAAGCCCGTTCACGCCGATGGTACTGCGCAAGTGGGAGAGTAGGTCGCCGCCGTCTTTCAGGACGCTCTGGACAATATGTTCCGGAGCGTCCTTGTTTTTTATCTGTTTCCGTAAATACTGTGGTTCCTATCAGGGCGTCCTGAAAGACGGCGGCGACCTACTCTCCCACTTGCACAGTACCTGTACCTTTTTTTAGTTTGCTACGCAAACGCGCTCCTTTCAGTCGCTTGGCGGCCCTCCGGGTCCGCGTTCTCGCTCCATGCATTCGCTCGCTCCGATACGATTGTACCTGCGTGGATACGATAGGGACAGTTACTGTACACAGTAGGGATTGTTCCTGTAATTAGTGACAGTGATTCCTTCTGCACAGAACTTTTTGGGGTATCTGTATCGTTGTTTCCCTTTGCAGTAGCAGGACTGTCAGTCTGGGGAGCATCAGTGCAGTGGCGTTAAGCGGAGGGCTTTGGAGGATCCCGTTAAGAACGGCGTTTCGTTCAACGACTGTTAGGCCCCGTAGGGGACTAAAAAGGAGGCGTTCGACGTTTAGGGTCCGGAGAAGTTCGGAGTAGCCACGGAACGTTGCCTCCCCAGACTGACAGTCCTGCGGTGTTTACGAAACAGATTCCCCAAAAAGTTCCCTGGAATTATGCACAAAATACTTAAAAGGAAATATTCCTATAGTGTTCCAAAGTAGCCATGGACCGTGTATGCCTAATACTAGTCCAAAGGAGATTCAGAATTTGTTGAAGGTGAGCCAGCGGTAGAAGGATTCGCGCCAGGTGCCGCTGGTGTTGCCGGGATCGTCGGGGCCGAAGGGGCCGGTGCCGTCATCGTACAGATGCATCTCGGCATTGGCTCCGGCGCGTTTCCAGTCAAGGTAGAGGGATACTAGGCCGGCTGCTACGTTATGGTGGTCGCCTCGGGTGGCTATGAAGAGTTTTGGAGCGTTCTGCGGTACCTCCACGTCAATGAGGGAGGGACCGTAGATGGTTGCCATGAATGCAGGACGGTGAGACTCATCAGCCCTTACGGTTGCTCCTATTCCAACTCCTCCGCCTGCAGAGAATCCTAAGTACCCTATTTTATCCGGATTGATATGCCATTCCGCGGCATGTTCGCGTACTATTTCCATTGCGCGAAGGGCGTCATTTATGGCATTGTCAATGTTCTTTACACCGCTCTCGGATGTATCGGGATTAGCATTGGACTTGGTTATCTTGGAGAATTCTGTGACTGTGGCGCTGAGTGCCATCTGACGGTTGGAGCCACCGCCGGTTGGTCTGCCTGTGCCCATTCCTGAACCGCCTCCCATGGCGCGTGTGCGGTATTTAAGCCCGATTGCCGCTATTCCCCGTTCATTGAGCCAGCGTGCCATATTAATTACATCCGTACCCCAGGAATGTGACATCAGTCCTCCGCCGGAGCAGAGGATGACTGCAGTGCCAGTGGCTTTGGCAGCATCGGGCAGATAAACTGTTATGGAGGGTGTAACAACACCGGATATGCTCTGAATATTGCCGTCGGGACCGCGTGATATACGCTCATTGTCCTGTACTCCCTCACTGCCGGGTGCAACGCCGTCATACAGGCGAATCTCCTGTTGGGCGGATGCTGCTGTGGTGAGAGCAAGGAGCAGAATAGTTATTGCTTTTTTCATTGTGTGGAAATATGTTTGCTGTTTTTGATAATTGTGGTTTGTGGCTCAAATATATGTTTTTTTGTGACATGTAGGTACATAATTTGCTTTGTTGAAACAATTTGGAGGTGACAAAAGAATAATTATTGTTTAAATGATTATATTTGCCTCTATGAAAAAGCAGTTTTTGAACATCATACTGTCAGTCATTATTATGATGACGGGTCAAGGTGTGCTTGTCGATAAGGCAAATGCACAGGAACCGGATCCTGATTTTTATGTTTTCCTGGGTATCGGACAGTCCAATATGCAGGGAAAGGCTCCTATAGAGAACCAGGACAGGAATAGCACAAAGAACTTTACCAATGATGACTGGGCCCGGTATAAGAAGATGATAATTGTGGACAGCAATTCATCAAAGGTAGGTACATGGACCACTGCCAAGCCACCCATCGTACGTCCTGATACGCAGTTGGGCGTAACTGACTATTTCGGCCGTTATCTTGTGAAAGGGCTTGACGAGCGTTATAAGGTAGGTGTGGTTGTGGTTGCCGTGGACGGATGTTCCATTAAGGCGTTCAGCAAGAACAAGACAGTTTGCACCAATTATCTGAATGATTCGGGAACGGGATCCTGGGTAAAGGAGGCTGCGGCGCAATACGGAAACTATCCTTACGGAAAGCTTTTGGAGATGGCTAAAAAGGCCCAGGAATCCGGTGTCATAAAGGGTATAATATTCCATCAGGGTGAGACCGATGCCTATGATGAGGCCTGGCTGGAGAGTGTGTATCAGCTTTATACCAATTTGCTTGCCGATTTGAGCCTTTCGGCCGATTCGGTTCCGTTCATAGCAGGTGAACCTGTTCAGCAGAGTGAGGGTGGCGCATGCTATGGAGCCATTCCTTGGGTTGACAAGATTCCTTCATATTTCAAGCAGAAGTCAGGAAAAGACATTGCTTATGTGGCATCATCCGAAGGGTGTACAAAGATAAGTTCTGATGTATATCATTTCTCGTCGGCCGGATACAGGAAACTGGGTGGACGGTATGGTGAGATCATGCTTCCGCTGCTTCTGGCACAGGGGGCTGTGCCAAGCGCTGTGATGACGGTAATGGATGACAAACAGGATGTGATATATGATTTGCTTGGCAGAAGGCTGGATGCTCCACAGAAAGGCATTAACATAATTAACGGCAAGAAAGTTGTAATAAGATAAGTACAGGTTGCTTTCTTACGGATACAATTTAAAAACAGATACTTATGAGTGATTACGAATGGAAATTCTCTACCATTGGTGGAAAGAACCGCGTGAATATCCAAAGCGGTGAGGATATCAGGCATCTGGGTGAACTGGATCAGAAGTTATGGACAGTATTGAGCAGTCCTGTCACGGGACTGGAGTTCGATGAAAAGACTCTCAAGATGCTGGACAGCAATAATGACGGTCGTATCCATGTGAATGAGGTAGTGGAGGCTGCCCAGTGGATTACATCTATCATAAATGATCCGGACCTGTTGCTCAAGAAGGAGGATGTGCTTCCTTTCTCTGCTTTCAATACTGAGAATCCTGACGGAGCCAGATTGCTGGCATCGGCCAAGCAGATCCTTTCCAACCTTGGACTGGAGAAGGACAGCATATCGGTAGCCGATACAGATGACAGCGTGGCTATATTTGCCAAGACTGCATTGAACGGTGACGGGATCATAACCGAGCAGTCAACCGATGACGAGGCACTTAAGAAAACCATTGCAGAATGTATTGCTTCAATGGGCTCAAAGACTGACCGCAGCGGATTGCAGGGCATAGACACGGATCTTATAGAGGCATTCTATGGAGCTCTGTCTGCATATGCGGCCTGGAAAAAGACAGCCGAAGATGATAAGGATGCTATTTTCCCATATGGCGATGGAACAGCTGATGCTTATGACACAGTCAATTCCATCAAGGCAAAGGTGGCTGACTACTTTATGCGCTGCAAACTGGCTGCATTCAGCGCTGCCAGTGCATCGGCATTGGATGTATCGGTGAGCCGTATTGAGGCTATCAGTGATCAGGACCTGTCTGCCTGCGAAGATAAGATCTCGCAGTATCCGCTTGCAAGCATTACACCCAACAACGCACTTCCTATTGACGAGAGGGTCAATCCCGTTTGGCAGGCTACCTTTGCCAAGCTCAAGGCTGTCGTGTTTGACAAGGACTTCAAGGGAGCCAAGGAGATTACTGAGGCCCAGTGGAATGATGTGCTTGCCAAATTCGGTGCATATGAAGGTTGGATGGGTGCCAAGGCAGGAGTTGAGGTTGAGGCCCTTGGACTGGATGAGGTAAAGGCTCTGCTCAAGGCTGACCGTAAGGCCGACCTGCTAAAACTGGTAGAAGATGACAAGGCCCTGGAGTCTGAGTCACTCTCAATTGATGAAGTTAACAAACTGACACATCTGTACAGGGATTTCTATACATTCCTTTGCAACTATGTTTCATTCAAGGACTTCTATAACCCTGAAGAGAAAGCTGTGTTCCAGGCAGGCCAGCTCTATATTGATGAGCGTTGCTGTGACCTCTGTATCAAGGTGTCTGATATGGGACCTCATAATGCAACGGCCGGCTTGAGTGGAATGTATATACTTTACTGCAACTGTGTGGACAAGGTTACCGGTGCAACAATGATCATCGCGGCTGTGATAACCGATGGCGATATATCCGCTTTGCGCGAGGGCAAGCACGGACTGTTCTATGACCGCACAGGTAACGAGTGGGATGCGACGGTATTCAAGATTATTGACAATCCCATAAGCATACGTCAGGCATTCTGGTCACCTTATCGCAAACTTGGAAGGTTCATTGAGAAGACCATTGAGAAGAACGCTGCCGATAAGGATGATAAGGTAACTGCCGATATGACGGCCAAGGTTCCAACGTCAGGTGAGGGTGCAGAGAAGAAACAGGTGTTTGACATTGCCAAATTTGCCGGAATATTTGCTGCATTAGGTTTAGCATTGGCTGCTATAGGTGGGGCTTTGGCTGTTGTTGCCAAGAGCCTTTCAGGTTTTGTCTGGTGGCAGTGGCTGGTGCTGATTGCCGTAATTATGCTTGTCATCTCAGGACCGGCCATGATTCTGGCTTGGCTCAAGTTGCGCAAGCGCAGTTTGTCGCCTCTGCTCAATGCCAATGGCTGGGCAATCAACGCTGCAGCTAAGGTGAACATCACATTCGGTGCAACCTTAACTGAAATCAGTAAGACTCCTGTTAAAGCAGAACCAGACCCGTTTGCCGACAAGACTCCGTTCTGGAAGAAGCTTCTTGGCTGGCTCATTGTGCTTGGCATCATTTTCTGGATATGCTATTCCAACAACTGGATAGAGAAATGGACTGATAATTCCAAGTGGCATTACGAAAAGAAAGATAAGCCCAAGGAGGAAACTCCAGCTGAGAATGCAGAGTCCATGCTGATTCTCACAGTAAAAGACTTCCGCGCTTAACACAGGTTCAAACGTATTTCCGCAAAAAAAAGTCGGGGTCCCAAATAGGGGCCCCGATTTTGTTGCGGAGGATGGATTCGAACCACCGACCTTTAGGTTATGAGCCTAACGAGCTACCTCTGCTCCACTCCGCGATATCTGTTTTGCGAGTGCAAAGATAGTCCTTTTGTGTCTTATAAGCAAATCTTTTACTGTAAATATGATTTTGATACACATTTTTAGTACTTTTGTAACCCCAAATGGAAGGCTATGGAAAATCCCAAGACAAGACTTCAGTTCATCAATGCCGCCAAGACCCTGTTTGTAAAGAAAGGCTATGACGAGACTACTATGATAGACATAGCTCAGGAGGCAGGGTTAAGCCGCAGGACCTTGTATGCATATTTTGAAAGCAAGGTAGAGGTATTTCAGGCCGTGATAAACAGCGAGGTGGATAAGATTCTTGTTCAACTTACAGACATAGCCGAGCAAAACATACCCCCTCAGCAGAAAATTGTGGAGTTTGTGTTCGGATATTTCCGCCTGGTGAAGGAGACGGTTGACAGGAACGGAACATTGAGGTCCGGTTTCTTCCGTAACATTTGGGGATTGGAACATTTCCGTAAGGGTTTTGACGTAAAACAGAAACAGCTTCTTCAGGATATTATCACCGAGGGAAAGACATCGGGCGCATTTGATGTGGTCAGCGTGAGGCGAACCGCGGAGATCATGCACAACTGTATGCGCGGATTTGAGGCCCCGTACATCAGGGGTAAACTCTGGCAGGGTAATACCCGTGAGGAGATACGTTTTGAGGCTCGCCGTCTTATATACGGAGCCTTGGGATGCAGCAGTCAGGAATCTAATAAACAATAATCATAATAATGGGAAAACTGGAAGGAAAGACGGTGCTCATAACCGGAGCAACCCGTGGAATAGGTCTGGCTATGGCCAAACTGTTTGCCGCCGAGGGCGCAGACCTGGCATTCGTGTATATTAACAGCGTGGAGAAGGCTCAGGCTCTGGAGAAGGAACTCAGTGAGAATGGTATCAAGGCCAAGGGTTACCGCGTGGATGTATCCAGCTACGAGGGTGCCGCACAGATGGTGGAAGAGGTGGTCAAGGAATTCGGAAGGATAGATATTCTGGTAAACAACGCAGGCATAACGCGTGACGGACTTCTGATGCGCATGAACGAGCAGCAGTGGGATGAGGTGATTGACACCAACCTGAAATCGGCTTTCAACTTCATAAAGGCATGTACTCCGCAGATGATGCGTCAGCGTAGCGGTTCAATACTGTGTGTTTCATCAGTGGTGGGACTTCACGGTAATGCCGGACAGACTAACTATTCAGCTTCAAAGGCAGGCTTGATTGGATTGACCAAGTCTGTTGCCAAGGAGATGGCATCCCGTGGAATCCGTGCCAATGTGATTGCACCGGGTTTTGTGCTGACAGAGATGACTACCGGCAAGATTCCCGAAGACAAACTGGCGGAATGGTGCAAGTCAATTCCTCTGCAGCGCGGAGCTCAGGTTGAGGAGATTGCACGGGCCGCCCTGTTCCTGGTATCCGATGACAGTTCATACGTGACGGGGCAGGTGCTTCAGGTTGACGGAGGAATGAGCATGTGATGCAGGTTCTTTACGAGGATAACCATATTATAATTGTCTCCAAGAGGGCAGGCGAGATTGTGCAGGGAGACAAGACCGGCGATATTCCTTTGTCGGAGACTGTTGCTGCATACCTTAAGGAAAAATACTCCAAACCCGGTAATGTGTTTGTCGGTGTGCCTCATCGTCTGGACCGTCCTGTGAGCGGGGTGGTGGTGCTGGCCAGGACAAGCAAGGCGCTGGCACGCCTGAATGAGATGTTCAGGGTAGGCAGTGTTGACAAACGCTATCTGGCTATCGTAAAGAACAGGCCTCTGGAACCTGAGGGCAGACTTGAGAACTGGCTTGTGCGTAATGAAAAGCAGAACCGCTCATACGCATATGACAAGGAGGTGCCTAACAGCAAAAAGGCTGTCCTGAACTATAGGCTGGTGGCAAGTTCGGTCAATTACCACCTGATCGAGGTGGAACTTCTTACCGGACGGCATCATCAGATACGATGCCAGTTGGCCAAAATTGGCTGTCCTATCAAGGGTGACCTTAAATATGGCGCTGAACGGTCAAATCCTGACGGAAGCATATCCCTGCATGCATTCCATGTAACCTTTGAACATCCCGTATCACATCAGATGATAGACATAAAGGCACCTCTGCCAGAAGATCCGCTATGGCAGAGTTTTGTGGAGGCAGCTAATAATCTTTAAGTTATTTCTGAGATGCCGTTTGGTCAAAATCTTCTAAGACGTACGCCTTGATGATCTTGACATCCGGGTTGGCACGTCCGTTCTTTCCAGTGGCATGCAGGTTTGATATCTCCTCAACTACGTCCATGCCTTCGATAATCTCTCCGAATACGGTGTAAAGACCATCCAGTGAGGGGGCACCTCCAATCTGGGCATACACGTCAGACTGCTCTTTAGAATACTGGAATGACTTGCGCTTGGCCATAATGGCATCAGCCTGGTCATTGAGCTGTTCGTTGAGTTTGCTTATCTTCTTCTTTTCACCATATTTCTGCCATGTGAGTATGTCTTTGGCATGCGGCTGGGTAATTGAGTCCTTGACTTCCTGGCGGTAACGCTTGTTTATGACCTTTTCCTGGTTTGCAAGTGCCTGGGCATTGGCTTTCTTTCCGGTTATTATATAGAACTGCTGGCTAGTGGAGAAATTGAACTGTTTCAGGCTGGCCTGTCCCACGGCTCCGCGCTTGTGATAGAACTTCCATGGATTGACTTCGGATGCTATGGTGTCATTCACCTCGTCAATTCCTATTTCCTGATCCGGTTTGGCATTCTTGGACTTTACGTCACCGCTCTGGATCTTATATCCTTTCTGGATTCCGAAAAACAGCTGGTCGTCATAGAATCCTTTTCTGGCCTTACGTACCATGTTGTGGCGGTGCAGAGGGGTCTCACGGTATAACTTTATGGTAAAGTTACCCATTGTGGTCTCGAAACGTACATACTGGTCGGCATCCAGGATGATGGTATCGGCATCAACTTCCTTAACCGGAGCACTGCCGCTGTTGTTCTTGCAGTTTGTGGCGAAAAGTAACGCCAACACAAGCGGAATACCTATAAGATATCTTTTCATAGTTACATATTTTTATTGACTGCGAATATAATAGTTTTTTAAGCGAATAGCAACGCCAACGCCAACGTAAAAAGTATTACCTTTGCAAATTAAAATTGGATATTAATCAAATTAGTATAATTATGAAACCTGCACTCGTTGTTCTGGCCGCCGGTATGGGCAGCCGTTATGGTGGACTCAAGCAGTTGGATGCTCTTGGTCCCAGTGGTGAAACCATTATGGATTACTCTGTGTTTGACGCTATCCGCGCCGGATTCGGCAAGGTGGTGTTCATTATCCGCAAGGACTTTGAGGATGATTTCCGTCGGCTGGTGCTCAAGAAGTATGAAGGTCACGTTAAGACTGAGGTGGTGTTCCAAAGCATCAATGACCTGCCCGAAGGCTTCACCTGCCCGGAGGACCGTACCAAGCCTTGGGGAACCAACCATGCAGTTCTGATGGCCAAGGATGTGATAAACGAGCCTTTCTGCGTAATCAATGCCGATGACTTTTACGGTCGTGACTGCTTTGCGGTGATGGGCAAGTTCCTGAGTTCTCTGCCGGAAGGGTCAAAGAATGTCTATTCAATGGTAGGTTTCCGCGTAGCCAACACGCTGAGTGAGAACGGAAAGGTGTCACGCGGTGTATGCGAGGTCAATGCCAAGCGTCATCTGACAACTGTGGTGGAGCGCACCGAGATACTGCGCCGCGAGAACGGTGTATGCTACAAGGATGGCGAGGACTGGGTTCGCATTGATGACAACACACCCGTATCAATGAACGTATGGGGATTTACTCCTGACTATATGAAGTACTCCGATGACTTCTTCAAGGGCTGGCTCAAGGCCAATATCAACGTTCCCAAGTCTGAGTATTTCATCCCGCTCATGGTAAATGAGCTGATCAATAACGGTACTGCAACCGTCGAGGTGCTTGACACTACCGCCAAGTGGTTTGGTGTGACATACGCCGAGGACCGTCAGGGTGTGGTGGATAAGATTGCAGAACTTGTAAAGGAAGGTGTCTATCCCGCCAAGCTGTTTGCATAAGAGAAAGTGTTTTCGGTAGAGAATCTTAAGGTAGAGTTCGGGGCCCGCCCCCTGTTTCATGATGTCAGCTACGTGGTAGGTGACAAGGACCGTATTGCCCTGGTGGGTAAGAACGGTGCGGGCAAATCCACCATGCTTAAGATCATTGCCGGACTGCAGCAGCCTACATCGGGCACGGTTTCCATACCCAAGGAGATGACCATAGGTTATCTGCCTCAGGTCATGAAACTGGCCGATACGCGTACGGTAAGACAGGAGGCTGAGACCGCATTTGAGGATATACACAAGCTTAAGGCCGAGGTTGAGCGCCTGAACAACCAGATGGTTGAGCGTACGGATTATGAAAGTGATGATTATCACGCCCTTATAGACCGTTTTACCCGCGAGAGCGAGCGCTACCAGATGATGGGCGGAGGCAACTATCAGGCCGAACTTGAGCAGTCCCTGCTGGGTCTGGGATTCCGCCGCGAAGATTTTGACCGTCCCACAAGCGAGTTCAGCGGAGGCTGGCGCATGCGTATTGAGCTTGCCAAGATCCTGTTGCGTCACCCTGACGTACTGCTGCTGGACGAGCCTACCAACCATCTGGACATTGAGAGCATACAGTGGCTTGAGGAGTTTCTGGCCAAGCGCTGCAACGCCGTACTGCTGGTTAGTCATGACCGCGCTTTCATAAACAACGTTACCACACGTACCATAGAGATATCGTGCGGTGTGATATATGACTACAAGGTCAAGTACAACGAGTTTGTGGAACTGCGCAAGGAGCGACGCGAGCAGCAGTTGCGCGCATATGAGAACCAGCAGAAGGAGATAGCCGATGCCAAGGAGTTCATAGAGCGTTTCCGCTACAAACCCACCAAGGCCGTCCAGGTGCAGAGCCGCATCAAGATGCTGGAAAAGATTGTACCCATTGAGATTGATGAGGTGGACAACAAGACCATGCGGCTCAAGTTTCCACCTGCCATCCGCAGTGGCAACTATCCTGTTATCTGTGAAGGCGTAGCCAAGAGTTACGGTGAACATACGGTATTCAGCGGGGTTGACCTGACCATCAAACGCGGTGAGAAGGTGGCTTTTGTAGGTCGTAACGGTGAGGGTAAGACCACTCTGGTAAAGTGCATTATGGGTGAGATTCCTTTTGACGGAACACTAACCATAGGCCATAACATACAGATAGGCTATTATGCACAGAATCAGGCACAGCTGCTGGACGAGGAGATAACCGTACACGATACAATAGACAATGTGGCTACCGGGCCTATCCGCACCCGTATAAACGATATACTGGGCGCATTCATGTTCGGAGGCGAGGCCGGGCAGAAGAAGGTCAAGGTGCTTTCGGGCGGTGAGCGTTCACGTCTGGCTATGATCCGTCTGCTGCTTACTCCAAATAACCTGCTTATCCTGGATGAGCCTACCAACCATCTGGATATGGCATCCAAGGATGTTCTCAAGGAGGCAATACAGGCCTTTGATGGCACGGTTATTGTAGTAAGTCATGACAGGGAGTTTCTGGACGGGCTGGTGAGCAAGGTGTATGAGTTTGCCGACGGCAAGGTTCGCGAGCATCTGGGAGGAATATATGATTTCCTTCAGAAAAAGAATCTGGACAGCCTGGCCGACATAGGCCGTATGAAAGGAGCTCCCACAGTGCAGATACAGCAGGACAAGGCATCGGCAGGAAAGGAGGATTATGAGGCCAAGAAGGAGCAGGAGCGCCGCAAGCGCAAGGTCCAGAAAAAGATTGATGACTGCGAGAAGGAGGTGGAGCGTATCTCTAAGGAGATTAAGGATATAGAAGAGTGGCTATCAACTCCCACGGGGGCGCAGAACCCCGCCATGTTTGAGGCTTACGGCAAG
>JAEEGL012470989.1_pt1 | contig 11409 bp, 10 predicted proteins | sample 9134231 | NCBI WGS metagenome assembly JAEEGL01 (sample SAMN16246548, study PRJNA631951) | gut metagenome | biome: gut microbiome; feature: rumen; material: fiber-attached | host: Bos | place: Iran: Karaj | collected 2018-10
CGATGCGACCAATACGATCATTACCGAAGGAGAACGCTATGATACCATAGTAATCTCCGGTGGCGACGGAACGCTTGATGAAGCGGTTAAAGGAATGATAACGCTTGATAAAGACATTCCTTTGGGATACATTCCCGCCGGAAGCACAAACGACTTTGCCAAGAGTATCGGTATTTCATCTGACATGTCCAAAGCAGCGGAAACCGTTATTTACGGAGAAGAGTTTCCATGTGATGTCGGAATGTTCAATGATTCATATTTCGTATATATAGCTGCATTCGGTATTCTTACCGAGGTCTCATACGAAACAAAACAGGAATATAAGAATGTTTTCGGACATATGGCATATGTACTCGAAGGTATTAAATCGGTCGGCATGGGAAATTTTAAACCGATTGAAATGACCATTACCGTCGGAGACAGAGTCATCAAAGATTCATTCATTTACGGAATGGTAAGTAATTCCACATCCGTCGGCGGATTCAAGAGCCCCTTGTTTAAGGAAGTTCAGTTAAACGACGGAAAGTTCGAGGGAATATTCGTAAGATACCCTGAAGATCCCACTGATTTGAATGCGGTTTTGGCATCAATCATTGCGGGTGAGCCTGACGCGGAATACATGTATTACTTCAAGGCCAATGAGTTCAACATAACGAGCGATGAACCTGTAACCTGGACAAGGGACGGCGAAAACGGCGGAAGTCATACGGAAGTAAACATCAAGAATTTGAAACAGGCAGTAAAGATTTTTAAACCAATTAAAAAGAAAAAGTAGTTAATACCGGTGAGGATGAAAATCCAAGCCGGTTTTTTATTTTAAAAAGAAATGCTCATTAAATGCAATCTTTTAGTCAATATGATAAAATGACAGCATGAAAGACAAGAAAACAATTATCTCAATCTTAATACTTGTTTTGTTTGTAATAATGATTATCCTTGGCGCCGCAAGAGGCGAGGTCAGGGTTTTGTTTGTGAAATCAATTAATATCTGTCTTGAGTGTATGGGAATCGGCTAGATGAAAAAACAGACTTTAAGATTACTCATCCAGGCAGCATTCTTCGCACTTACAAACGGATATGTTAAAGGTTGGGTAAGCGGTAAAATCTACAGAGGGAAAATAAAAAACGTGTGCGTTCCGGGACTTAACTGTTACTCCTGTCCGGGGGCGCTTGCTTCGTGTCCGATAGGATCGCTTCAGGCGGTAATCGGAAGCGGGAAGTATAAAATTTCTCTATACGTATTCGGTTTAATAGGACTTTTCGGAATTCTTTTAGGAAGACTCATATGCGGTTTCGCATGTCCTTTCGGTCTTGTTCAGGATTTAATGTATAAGATTCCATTCCCCAAAAAGTTTAAAAATTTATTCGCTCATAAAGAATTAAAATACCTAAAATACGTCATTCTCTTAGTCTTTGTAATCGTTCTTCCCCTAACGGTTACCAACGCCGTTGGAATGGGCCAGCCCTGGTTTTGCGAGCGTATCTGCCCTTCGGGAACGCTCTTTGCGGGGATCCCTCTGACGATTGCAAACGAATCGTTAAGAGAAGCCATCGGGGTGAAGTTTTTTATAAAGTTAGGAATTCTTGCAGCGTGTCTTTTCACATCGGTAATTGTTTACAGACCGTTTTGCAAATACATCTGTCCGCTCGGTGCTCTTTATTCGTTTTTTAATCCAATATCATTTTACAGATATAAAATCGATGAAGATAAATGCATCAAGTGCGGGAAGTGTCAAAAGGCATGCGATATGGATATCAAGGTTTGGGAGAAGCCCAATTCGCTTGAATGCATAAGATGCGGAAAGTGCAAGGAAGCGTGTGGCGAGGGTGCGATAAAGTCTTCGTTTATTTTTCCGAAGCAGTCAAAATAAGTCAGTTTAATTAAGGGAAGAATACATTTATACAAAAGGGGTTTAAGTGTAATCTATAATCGGAAGCAAAGTTTTTCGGTAAAAAGGAGGAGTGACAATGGCAAATATTCAACAGGTTTTTCTTTCAGAACTCTCGGATGCGTTAAGCTCGGACAGAAAGCTTACCACGTGTGACAGAGAAGTACAGCATTACGTAGATATTCAAAAGGACCGTCTTAAGAAAAAAGGTCTTGAGCTTGACTATGAATTTACCGGAAGAGGTCAATGCCCTGATGGAAAGGAGAGCGCTTGGATAGCAAAAGATGAGCATTACTATTGCAATATGTGGCACAGCTCTCAGAAATATACCCGTGTTTTACTAAAGAACGGTAAGAAAATAAATAAAAAGAAAATGGATGCCATGGTTTGGTCAGTTGTTATCAATTACATTAACGATCAAAACATGGGAGAAGAAACCTACGTTTGCCCTAACTGCGGTAATCCCGAGAAGATAAAAGCGCTTACCGAAGGATGTCCTTATTGCGGTACTTCATTTAAAATGAGTGAATTGTATCCGAAGGTTACAGCCTACAATTTAGTCGAAGATTTCTCCAAAGATAAGAAGGAAATGTTTCGATTCTATTTCATCGTTTGCGGTATCACTATCGGAGTTTTATTAATCGGAATGCCCATTATTTCGCTCATTCTTGCAGCTTTGGCAGCTGTTGTTATGGCGTTGATGGGAAGTGATATAGAAACAATAATGAATATATTGACGATTCCTTTGGGCTTTATTGTGCAGGGATTATGCACAGCTCCTTTTCTCGGATTTATAATTGCAGGTTTAATTTTATTTATAAAACTTCTTATCGCGGGAGCCAAAGCAGCACCCCTTTTGAAAACATTCGGATCGCACAAAAAATTTGAAGACGAACTCAAAAAATACGGTCAGGATTATTTGCAGCATTTCTTCATGAGCCAGACTGTTGCTAAGGTAAAATCCGCTATTTACAGTGAGAATCCCGAAGAACTTCCTTTCTATGAGGGAGGCGCGATTCCCGAAGATATGAAGGATGTCGTTGATATATTTTTCAGAGGTGCAATGGATTTTAAATCCGTTGAAGTTAAAGATGATGTTGCACATGTGTCTGCAGATATTTATACTGATATTCTCAGTGAGCGAAACGGCAAGACAAAAGAAAATGAAAGAATCATCCATGTAAATATGAGAAAAAACATCTCAAAGAAGAACGATCTTTCTTTCTCAATTTCGAAGTTCATGTGCCCGAACTGCGGCGCAAGCTTCAATGCCTATAAGCATAAAAAATGCCCTGCATGCGACAGCATTTATAAAATGGAAGATGCAGACTGGGTAATCGAATCTGTAGAATAAGGATTTTGGACAGCTTAGGATGAAAAGAATTAAGATAAACGTTAGCAATAAAGAAAGAGAATATGACGCTTATGCGCTCATCACATCCTATTTTCCCGGATACGAGGTTGTAACAGCCGATGAAGACGGGGAATATGAGGGTGTATTTAATATAGAAGAAGCAGACGAAGAAATCAGATTCGTCTTCACTTTCGGCGATAAGAAAGCTGAAGAAAAACATGCATTAAGTTCATCTGAAAAAGACGATCGTAAAAAGGAAATAGGTCTTCTTTTATATGATTCTTTGGTTAAATTCACGGGACACGAACTTCCCTGGGGAAACTTAACCGGAATACGTCCTACAAAATTAATCAGGACACTTCTTGAGGAAGAGATAAAAAATTGCGGGAAATCATTGGTATCAAACGAAGATAAGGATTCCAAGAAAGCAGATAATACTTCAGCGGATTCCAAGGAAGCGAATAATATTTCCGGCGATTCGAAAGAACTCGATGATATAAAAAAGAAGGTTTGGGACCGACTTTATAAGGAACGCCGCCTTCACGGTGACAAGCTCGAGCTCGGCACGGATATCGCCCTTCGTGAGATGGATATAATGTCGAGAGTGCATGAAACAGAGGGATACAGCGTGTATATCGGAATTCCTTTCTGCCCGTCGACATGCCTTTATTGCTCTTTTACATCCAATCCGATTTTCAAATACAAGAACAAAATCGGCGAATATCTTAAAGCGTTAAAGAAAGAACTCGAGTGGACTGCGTCCAATTTATCGGACAGATACCTTGATACCATTTATATAGGTGGCGGAACTCCGACTACACTTTCTCCGGAAGAACTCGACGAGCTTTTAGGATATATTACATCGATTCTTCCGTTTGAGCATGTTAAGGAATTCACGATTGAAGCCGGAAGAGCGGACAGCATTACAAGAGAGAAACTTGAAGTTATAAAGAAATACCCGATAAACAGAATCTCGGTAAATCCTCAGACAATGAGCGATGAAACGCTTAAATTAATAGGAAGAAACCATACCGTAGAACAGTTTGTCGAAGCATTCAAACTCGCCAGAAGCATGGGATTTGAGAATATCAATACGGATATAATAATCGGTCTTCCCGGCGAAACAACGGAAGATGTAAGACATACGATAGATGAACTCGTAAAACTTGCACCCGATTCTTTGACGGTTCATTCTCTTGCGATTAAGAGAGCATCGAGACTCAAACGTTGGATGGATGAAAACGAACTTGAAATCACGATGGATTATGACGAGGCAATGAGAATATGCGCCGAAGGTGCGAAGAAGTTAGGTCTTAATCCTTATTATCTCTATCGTCAGAAGCAGATGGCCGGAAACCTTGAAAATACGGGATATTCCGTGCCAGGCAAAGAAGGTTTATATAACATTCTTATTATGGAAGAAATACAATCCATTGTTGCAATCGGAGCCGGAAGCGTATCCAAATGCGTTTATCCGGATGGCAGAATAGAAAGATGTGACAATGTTAAAGACATTGATTTATATCTTGAAAAGATTGATGAAATGATTGATCGAAAGACGGCGCTTTTTTCTGTATAAGGGAAATGATAATCGGTTGATACTTGGACAGTAAAAGAGGAAAACGAATGAAAGCACTTTCAGTTGTAAGAGAAATTATATTTTATTTATTAAATGTAACCCGAGCTTTAATGGGATTATTATATTTTTTATTGGGACTTCTCGGATTGGTTGCCCTTGGCGTTTTAGGAATCGAAATGTTTAAAGGAATGGGCAGCTACGGGGGCGGATTTGCGATTTTCGTTATTGTTATGCTTGTGATAATCCTAATAATACCGATCTTTGTGGCCTTGGTCGCGTATTTTATTCCGGTTGTTTTTGCGGTACTTAGAATGACATTTAACAATCCTAAAGCGAAATTTGCATTTGCAATTGTTAATGCCGCATTTCTATTGATTGGATCGGGCAGAATGATTATTTCGTCAGTAGGCGGACTTTTTAATGGTTTAACGGATATAATTCAAAGCAACTCGTCAAGTAATAATTTGGCAGCTGGTGCTGCAGCGACGTTGTTTGCTTCGATAGTTACGTTTGTTGCATTTCTTGTCGGAATTATAAGACTTATACTTTCCGTAGCACTTTTGGTTATGACTTTGATAGTGGATATACATATGCTTAAATACGGTGAAGGAAGGCCCGAAGAAGAATACGAAATCGGCGAATTGGATGAGTATTACAGCACTCCGGAACCCGAAATGCCGGACTTCTATTTCGGCTATGAGGAAACCACCGAATCGTAAAGCTTTTATTAAAAGTCTTGTTACTTGAAAGGCAGTGTTATAATATTATTTGTGTAAAAAATAAATAAAGGCGGATATAAAAATGAAATCTTACATCGAAGAAACCAACTTTTTCAAAGGAAACAATCCTGAAGATATCGCTAAGAAATACGGCACACCCGTATATGTTTATAATGAAGAAAATATTAGAGAGCACATGAAGGATGTTGCAAACGTTATTACCAAGTATCCTTATCGTGCCAACTATTCAATGAAGGCTAACAGCAACTTAACCATCCTCAAGATGGCTCTTGAAGAAGGTCTTAACGCAGATGCTATGTCAGAAGGCGAGATGAGACTTCTTATTAAAGCAGGTTTCCCTTCAGACAGAATTTTCTTCGTTCCCAATAACGTAGATAAATCTGAACTTCAGTTTGCAATCGACAATAACATCATGACAAGTCTCGACAGCCTCGATCAGCTCGAACTTTTCGGACAGCTTAATCCCGGCGGAAAATGTTCCGTAAGAATCAACCCCGGCGTAGGCGCAGGCCATCATGAGAAAGTTGTTACAGCCGGTAAGAAAACCAAATTCGGTGTAGCTGAAGAAGATGTAGATAAAATCTTTGATATTGCAAAGAAATACAATATTAAAATCGCTGAAATCAATCAGCATGTAGGTTCACAGTACCTTGATCCCGAACCTTTCTTGCAGGCAGTTGAAAACTTCCTTAGAATAGCTGATAAGTTTGAAGATCTTGAGTACATCGATTTCGGCGGCGGATACGGAATCCCCTACCACAAGCTTGATGATGAAGCTCGTTTTGACATGGCATCATTTACAGAGAGATTTACAGCTCTTCTTGATGCTTATGCAGAAAAACATAAAGACAACCTTCCTTTATTTAAGAGTGAGCCCGGAAGATACTGCGTTGCAGAAGGCGGCGTAATCTTAGGAAGAGTACATGCAACAAAGCAGAATGCAGGCAAGAGATATGCAGGTACCGATATCGGCATGAATGTTCTTGCACGTCCTACACTTTATGATTCATATCATGAAATCGAAGTTTTGCATAACGGCAAAGCAGTAAGCCGCGACACACTTGAAGAAGTAAGCGTTACAGGTAACATCTGCGAATCAGGCGACCTTCTTTGCAAGGAAAGACCCCTTGCACACATTGAGACAGGCGATTTGGTATGCGTTCTTGATGCAGGTGCTTACGGATATTCAATGAGCTCTTCATACAACACACGTCCCCGTGCTGCAGAAGTTTTAATCACCAAGGACGGCGAAGCTAAGCTTATCAGAAGAAGAGAAACATACGACGACTTATTCGCTTTATTTACAGAATAAAAGATGTAAAAGAGGTTATATATGGAATTAAAGGATATTCTTTCGCGAGTTGATCATACCCTCCTTAGCGTTGATGCTACATGGGATGAAATCAAAGCTATCTGCGAAGACGCAATCAAATATCAGACAGCATCCGTATGCATTCCCGCAGCATTCGTTAAGAAAGCTGCAGAATTCATCAAGGAAGAAGCCAATGAGCAGAAGCTTCCTCCCGTAAAAGTATGTACCGTAATCGGCTTCCCCAACGGCTATTCAACAACTGCCGTTAAATGCTTTGAGGCGGAAGAAGCCATTATGAACGGTGCCGACGAGATAGATATGGTTATCCATGTCGGAATGCTTAAAGACAAGAAATACGATGCTGTGTTAAAAGACATAAAATCTGTCAAAACAGCCTGTGGCGACAAGGTATTAAAAGTAATTATCGAAACATGCCTTTTAACCGATGAAGAAAAAATCAAGATGTGCGAAATCGTCAATGAATCCGGCGCGGATTATATTAAAACATCCACCGGTTTTTCAAAGGGCGGCGCTACCAAAGAAGACGTGGCACTTTTTGCAAAATATGTAAAAGCTCCCGTTAAGATTAAGGCAGCAGGAGGTATCGCATCGCTTGAAGACGCTGAGGACTTTATCAATCTCGGCGCAGACAGACTCGGTACAAGCCGAATCGTCAAAATAGTAAAAAATATGTAAGAGACAGGTTTTAATGGAAACTGATATACAGACATCCAACAATACGGATGTCGAAGAAAAAACAAAAAAGAAACGTTCAAAGGCAGCGAACATGATTATAGACTTCGTGTGCGGAATCGCGGTAGGTGCAGGTGCAATCATGCCGGGATTCAGCGGCGGAGTCCTTTGCGTGGTCCTTGGAATGTATCCTCTGGTAATGGAACTTTTCTCGCATCCCATAAGGGCGGCGAAGAAGAACTGGAAAGCTTACATTCTTATCGGAATCGGCTGGGCAATAGGATTCTTTGCGGTATCGAATCTTATTAAATTCATGTTTGCGAGATTCGAAGTATACACGACTTGGACTTTTATCGGTCTGATATTCGGCAATCTCCCTTCACTTTACAAAGAAGCAGGTAAAAAAGGCAGAAGCATGAGCTCATTCGTATCAATGGGCATAGCTTTTGTTGTGATGTTTGCGATGCTCCTTACGGTGGCTTTACTTCCGAGTGCGAATATAACGCCCAATCTCGGATGGTATTTGTTCTCCGGCGTGATGTGGGGACTTAGCATTATTATTCCCGGCCTTACGAGTTCATCCATAATGATGAGTTTAGGAATTTACGAGGCATTTAACGCGGGATTGGCAGGCTTTAAACTTGAAGTCGTTATCCCCTGGGTAATCGGTATGCTTGTTACGGCAGCAGCACTTGCGAGACTTATCGAAGCGATATTTAAGAAGTACCACTCGCAGGCGTTCCATGCGGTAATCGGAATTGTAGTATCTTCTACATTAATGATTTTCCCGATTTTTGTACCGTATACATGGGTAAATGTGCTTATTTCGGTACTTTGCGTTATCGGAGGATTTATTGCGGCATACTTCTTAAGTAACTTTAAAGTAGAAGCTCAGGAGTAATGCCGAGAAAAATTAAAGTGACGCCTGGGAAAAGCTAAAGAAATAAGAAATCTTAGTACATCCGAAGTTAATCAAAAGACATTCGATGAAACAGCTTGAAGTGTAAGTAATTTAAGGAAAAAGCGATGAAAATTAGCTTATTAAAGGATTATCCGTATTTTTACGAGACACATCTTCATACCAATCAGGGCAGTGCATGCGGACAAAACACCGGCATGGAGATGGCTAAGGCTTGTAAAGAATTCGGATATACGGGGATTTTCGTTACGGACCATAACTGGGGCGGAAATACCTGTGTTGACAGGAGCCTTCCCTGGAAAGAGTGGATGACTCTTTATGCAAAAGGATATTACGATGCCAAATCTTACGGCGATGCCCATGATTTAGACGTGTTTTTTGGAATGGAAACAGGTTTCCTTGGCATAGAATTCTTGATTTGGGGTCTTGATCCCGAATGGTTTATCGAGAATGAGAAGTTCAGAACCTGCACGATAGAAGAGCAGTATGATCTTGTTTCTTCGGCAGGAGGATTGGTATCACAGGCGCATCCTTACAGAGTTGAGCCTTATATCCCGGAAGTTAAGAATTACCCGGAATATGTGGATGCGTTCGAAGCCTTTAATGCAACGCATTCAAGCCCTTTAAGCGTAAGTCATAATGATCCGACCTGGAACGATATGGCTTTGGAACTTGCCTTAAAACACAATAAGCCCATGACAGCCGGTTCGGATATCCATTCGACGAGGGTTTTCGGTGGCGGAATGGCATTCAAAAAGAGGTTTAAATCTGCAAAGGAATTCTGTGAAGCCATTAAAAACGGCGAAGATTACATTATTTCCGACGGAGTTTATTGGAGAAATAAAAACGGTGAAATCATCACCGGAATCGAAATCGGGTGAAACGCCCTGTTTATAAGGGGTTACAGGTGGTTTGTCCATCAAAAAAATCGTCAAAATTTGACAAGATGGATTTATTTTGATATTATTTCACCTAAGCAACATTTTGGACATCCTTGGTTTTAAGATTTAATGTGTGGTAATGTGACATAAGTCGAAAGATACAGATTACAAAATTGGTTAGTTTATGGTAGTGAATGGTAAAATGCGCATAACTGCTTTAACATGCGCATCAATATTATTAATAAGTGGTTTGGGCGCGTCCCCTTTTAAGATCAATGACACGGCCGACGGAAAGGTGAATCTTAACATTCCCGAGATGGAACTTGATTCATTCAATCTTGACGGCGGCGCTGCCGGGGTAATCGAGAAAGACATTTACGTCGAGGTTTCCCGTCAGGCAGAAGAGAAAGAAACACCGACACAGGTCGAAGAAACAGTCATTGAAGAACAGAAGCAGCAGGAAGATTTCGTAATGGCTAACGTTCAGAACTCTGTTAACGTCAGAGCTGAAGCCAATACGGATTGTGAAGTCGTAGGTATGTTATATAACAAGTGCGGCGGTAAAATCCTGGAGAAGGGTGATGGCTGGACCAAAATCGAGTCAGGCGAACTTGTCGGATGGGTCAGAAACGACTTCCTCTACTTCGGTGACGAAGCAAGAGAATATGCCGAGAAGGTCTGCGATAAGATTGCTCGTGTTAACGTTGAGTGCTTAAGAATCAGAAAAGGACCCAGCACAGAAGCAGAAACAGACGGATTGTTCGAGATTAATTCCGAGTGGACCGTTCTTGATGAGCTTGAAGGATGGGTTGAAGTAGATTATAAAGGCGCAGTCAGATATGTTTCAGCCGAATATGTAGATGTTGAATTCTTCATTGAAAACGGTGAAACAATGGAAGAAATCAAAGCACGTGAAGCAATAGCCGCTATGGAGAAGGCAAAGCTTACAGCCAACAGAGGCGCTTACAGCGCAACGGTTGATGAGACAACTCTTCTCGGTGCCATTATTCAGGCAGAGGCAGGCAACCAGTGCTATGACGGTAAGCTCGCTGTAGGTGCGGTAGTTCTTAACAGAGTTAAATCTGACAGATATCCGAACAGCATTGCAGAAGTTATCTATGCACCCGGTCAGTTCGGACCCGCAAGCAACGGCACACTTGATGTTATTTTAAATAACGGTGTTAACGCTGAGTGTATGCAGGCTGCTAAGGAAGCACTTGAAGGTGCAACCACCGTTGGTGATGCGAAGAACTTCCACAGAGCAGGTTCCGGCGAGAGCGGAATCGTTATCGGAGCGCACGTATTCTACTAAAACAGCACCTTTGTCTTCCCCTTGATGGGAAGGTGGCACGAAGTGCCGGATGAGGTGGAAAAGAGAACCCGAACGGGTTCGTAGCAAATAAACAAATTTAAGCCATATGTATCATCATATGGCTTTTGTAATTATAATAAGATAAGGTATTTTCACCGCAATCAATTTGGAGGATGATATGGGTATCAGTTTAAAAGGCAGGGATTTTCTTACATTAAAAGATTTTACCAAAGAAGAAATCGAGTACCTTCTCGATTTATCGGCTAAACTTAAATACAAGAAGAAAAACAACATTCCCATGGATGAATTAAAGGGTAAAAATGTTGTTCTTATTTTCGAAAAAACCAGTACCAGAACCAGATGCTCTTTTGAAGTTGGTGCTTTTGACCTCGGTATGCATGCAACATACCTTGATCCGAGCTGCTCACAGATCGGTAAAAAGGAGAGTATTGCCGATACATCCAGAGTTTTATCAAGAATTTACGACGGTATCGAATACAGAGGTTTTGAACAGAGTATCGTTGAAGAACTTGCCAAATACTCAGATGTTCCCATCTGGAACGGTTTAACCAACGAATATCATCCCACACAGATGCTTGCAGACATGCTTACCATCAGAGAGCAGTTAGGCTCACTTGAAGGAAAGAAGCTTACATATTTAGGCGATGCAAGATATAATATGGGTAATTCATACATGATTGCATGCTCCAAGATGGGTATGCATTTTACA
>JAEEGL012923051.1_pt1 | contig 11409 bp, 9 predicted proteins | sample 9134231 | NCBI WGS metagenome assembly JAEEGL01 (sample SAMN16246548, study PRJNA631951) | gut metagenome | biome: gut microbiome; feature: rumen; material: fiber-attached | host: Bos | place: Iran: Karaj | collected 2018-10
GGAAGAAGAGGAAGAGGAGGTATTTAAAAGTTGTATAAATATGTAATTAAACAAATTACGTTTTATTATTTATCGATTATAAACATGAAACAATCAAAAATAATTCAAATCCTAAACACTAATGAGTGGGAATGAAAATTCGGTAAAATGTATTCAATTACGTTAAAGTTAGAGAATTGAGAAACAATAGCAATTAATAAGAAAAAGCCTGATGCTTTTAAGGAATGATTCGTTATTAAGTATGAAGAAGTTGAACCTGGTAAGAAATGGAAGGAAATTAATGATAAAAAGCAGGAGACTTGTAATTTTAATCCTAGATCTTATTTCACGTCTATAGCTTATCAAATAGCGTTTGATAAGATGTTTAAATGAGAGGATGACTATGATATTTCAGTTAAATTAGCTAAGAGAATATTTGGAGATATGTTGGATAATTATGTTGTTAAAAATTAATATTTTTAGTTCTTAATTAATTTTAAAATGTGAATACAGAAAAAAGGTTGGAAGGCTGTTGAAGTACTATTTCGATACGATTGAATATCACATTATATGGATGAAAAATGAAATAAATACTCTCTTAAGGGTAATCCTATTGCTAAAGATGAATTATGTCGTTTATGAAAAATTTATAAAGTTAAACGAAATGAGGAAAAAGAAGATTTCGATATTATATCTGAAAGAGAAGATAAATAAAATCCAAAAATTAGATATTCTTTTTATTTGAAATATTATAATAAAACCTTAAAATTATTTTATTATATTAGAAATTAAAAATGGCTATTAAGTATTCTATTAGATTTTATAAGGATCAGGAAGTAAGGGCTATTTGGGATGAAGAAAATTCCAAGTGGTGGTTTTCTGTTATTGATGTTATTTGAATACTAAATAATGAAAACGATTATACTAAGAATCGTAACTACCGAAAATATTTAAAAAACAAGTTAAAGAAAGAAAAATCTCAAGTGGTTAGTGACACTAACCAGTTCAAATTGATGGCTCCAGATGAGAAATTACGTTTAACTGATGTCTTAGATAGTGATTGAATTATCTTACTTGCTAAGAATTTTCCTAATAATAATGCTTCAGATTTCTTAGATCGATTCTTATATAGTGAAAATAGTGTAGACTGACAAAGTAGAAAAAAAGCATATGCATTATTTGAGAATAACTTAGTACAAGAGGAAGATGTTTGAACTGCTAAAGCATTAAAACAAATTCATGCTTACTTATTCTGATGACTATATGATTTTGCATGAAAGATTAGACAGAAAAACATATCCAAATGAGGATTCAGATTTGCTACAGCTGAATTCTTAGATGAAACATTACATACGATAGAATTAATGCCTGAAAATACTTTTGATGAAATAATGAATAAATATGTAGAAATGAATATAGCACATCCATTTATGGAATGAAATTGAAGAACAGCAAGAATCTGGCTAGATCTTATATTTAAAAAGAGATTTAAAAAATGTGTAGATTGGAGTAAGATCAATAAGAATGATTATTTGGATGCTATGATAGAAAGTGTTTCAGATTCTACTAGGATTAAGAAATTAATTAAGTGAGCATTAACAGATAAGATAGATGATAGGGATATGTTTATGAAATGAATCGATTATAGTTACTACTATGAAGAAGAATAAAAATTATATTTAAAAATCTCATAAACGATAAGTTAATCGTTTGAAAAGATTCATGATTAAAATCTGATTTCATACAACGAAACTAACTAGGATTACTCAGCAAGAAATCATTAGAAAATATTTTGAATCATACAAAAATTGATCCTTTCTCGTAAGGATCTTTTTTTGTTTTGAAAATATTATTGTATAATTCTTATATAATCGTGAGCTCAATTTTCATATAACAATCAATCTTCTGGAGTTTGAATAATCTCTCAAGCTCTAGTTTCATTACAAATGATGTTATGACAATTCTTTCAGATAAAATCATTTAAAAAAGAAATAATGTTTCAATTTTTATAAGCTTTATTTATTTTTTTATATAGATCTTCAGAATCTTTATTATACTCCTTATAAGAAATAATAAAATATCATTCACTATCTATAGTAATCAAATTTAGCATACATATATCCTGTCTTTTCATCCAATCTTTATAACGATATGCACTTATTGATGAGGATAAAAAAATAGGTTCAATCTTTCAGATTTTAAATATTTTATGTTTTAATCATCTCCGATTTGTATTTTTTATTCAGTATTCAACATATTTCATCATTTCATATGTTTCACTTGTCCTTTTATAATATTCACATAAAAGATCTTTCAAGTGAGTTGCAAAAAATTGATAAATAAACGAATACAAGATTTTTGTTCTATCTGACTGTAATCTAAATTCTCTACCCAGAGCTCTATATGCCAATAAGTTTAGATGATGTTCATTATTTAAATCAATATTGCTGTCTATTTCTTTAAATATTTCGTGATCATGTAAATTACATCGTATAGGGAATGCACTTACGTCATTTATTGAAACTTTCTTTAATATGAATCTTTGATATTTATCTTGTAAAACTGTTGAGACAAAATCTGATTTAAAAGTTTTTTTAATTCGATTACTACTTATTGAATGAGATTTTATTGCTTTATCTTCACAAATTAAACATTTATGTGATAATTTAAACATAACTTTTTCAAAGTATGATGGAGGGAGTACTCTGTTATAATTTTTTGGATTCATAGATTCTAATTCTTCTTTAGAAAGTCGTGGTTCATGAACGGATTTCATGCAACAATCTCAATACTTTTTCTCACTTCAACAAAAACATAAACTTTCAGAAGTAATGCTTAGTATTCTTAATATTTTCGGAAAATATATTCACATGTTAAAAAATTCAACTTACTATTATTCACTAAAATCTGTATTTCAAATATCGTTTATTACATATTGAAAAGTTACTTCATCTTTATCATCCCTTCTCGTCCTATCTTTTACGTCTATAATTTTTACTGCACAATAATTTCAATAAATATTTTTTAATATAATAATTTCTCATTCCTGAGGAGTCCTAGTTCTACTGGTCATGTCATAGGTACGACAATCTGTAATATCTGTAATATTTTCAACTCAATTTGCTAAAGCAATTCATTCAATACTTTTAGGATCATTATATACGTGGATAGATGTATCTGACGCTTTAGTGAACATCAATTCAAAGAATTGTTGTTCTTTACCCAATTCTACGATTCAATTATTATTTGAATAATCAAACGTATGTTTTCATTCTAATTTTTTAGAAGAGTATTTATCAATTTTATTTTCCTCGTTATCTTCATCCTCAAACAATATTTTTCTAACACTTTGAGAGATCTTATCGCTTTTTCATTGGGTTAATAATTGCAATTCATAAACGGAAAAATTGTTTGGTATGTACAAATTTATCTCCAAATCATCTCTGGTTATCTCTTGTCATTTTGAAAATTGTGATAACGAATCTTTGTATAAATCAGATAAAAAAGGGACAGATTTTTTTGAAATAAGCTTCATTTTACCAGTATATTCATAAACTTTACTCTTTAAGGAATCTTCATTTAATTTATTACCTTTTGCATGTAGCATATTATTCCTGTAATCGATAAGTCATGATATATTTGCTATTGATTGATCATCAAATCAAATTAAACGAAAGAATCTAAAGATGGTTACCTCATTAATTTCAGATAGGGTAGAAGGAATAGGATTCTTTTCAAAATTTTTTTCTTTTTCTTTTATTCAAATCCACGCATACGAAAAATTATCTTTTCTAAATTCGTAAATTCTTACTATCTGTATATAAATGAAAGTCATATAAATTAGATGTATATTCAAGAAAATTCATGAATAACTATTTCATTCTATTGATTTTTGTAATTCAGAAAAAAGGTATCATAAATAATCCACGGTAGCAGAATCTTTATATTGGATAGGTAAATAACTCTGTAATTCATAGATTAAACTTTCATCCATTATTATAATGTATAACTTTTAAACTATTTTCCCCATATTTCATCAATTTTATTTTTAATTTTCTTTTCAAAAATTTCTATTAATCTCTTAGCACTTTCAACCAGAGTTTCTTCTGTTTCCATTTCTGTAACGATTTCCTGTTGTTCTTCTAATGATGGAAGGGAGATTTCAAGATTTAATAAATCATCTCTAGTAATTCAAGGAATTAATCATTGAGCTTTTGATTTTATCATATCTATTTTTCACATAATAGCATATTTTATATATTTATCATTTTGATTAATTACACTTATACCCATAACTTGTCTTGCTATATGAGCTCTATCTTCGTTTAATGTTGCAATTTCTCAAATTGTTCATTTACATGTAATTAAAATATCTCATTTTTCTGCTATTGATTTTGGGTATTCTGTCCACCTATTTATTATAATTTCTCAATTATTAAAATTACTAGCTCAAGTTATGTATGGAATTCCATTTCAATTTTCGTTGTATGAATCTGCGGTTAAATCTTGTCCAGATCTTAACTTAATATAATCTCCCAACTTTACTACCTTCCATTCAGAATTAATCTTAATTGTAGGTTTATAGTTCTCAACTATCGCCTTAGCTCAATCAATGATTTTCTGATAACTATCCAATTCTGCTACAATTTTTTCTTGAACTTCTAATGGTGGAAGAGGAACTTCTATCGATTCAAGATATTTTTTTGAAACATTCTTTAATCATTGTCATTGGAATCAGGCCTCGATTACCTCTAAATTATTTGAAAGGGCATAATAAAGATACCTCAAATTAATTTCTTCCGTATTTTGATTTTCTAAAAGATATACATGATCCGAAACAGAGAATTTTCAATTTAAATAATGAACATTTGCAGTTCATCCATCTCAAATACAAATAGCTTCTTCATCATAATCCGCTTCATTACAATATTTTAGATTATTGGATGAAACCACAAAAGGAACCTTTCAATTTTCATCAGCAAAAGAAGCTGGCCTTTTTCATTTACCAACAAAATTCAAGATTTCATCCAATCTTTTAGTTCCAAACTTTGTTTCAATTTGTATGTTCTCTCTATATCTGTCCATACTCAAATTAAATTCAGAATTCTTTTCTATTTTTTCTTTACTAACTAATAAAATCGTATCAGAATTTTCTATTTTGATTTCATTTCAAGCTAATAAATCTTTTTTGTATTGTAATAATATTTCAGTAGCTTTTGGTAAATCATTTTTACTACTTGGTTTTCTCTGTGCTCATAAATCAAATCCATCATTTTGAACTTTTACAAAAAGAATATTATCTGTTTTTTTAGCTAATTCTTGATCAAATAATAATATTGATGTTTTTACTCAGCTATAAGGCTGAAAAACTCATGAAGGCAAACTAACCACAGCCCAAAGATAATTATCATTCACCATTTTTTCTCTGAGTGATTTATAGGCTTTTCCAGATTGAAAAATAATTCCTTCAGGAACAACAATTCAAGCTTTACCATGAGGATTTAAATGCTCAATCATATAATCAACAAATAGAACTTCAGATTTGCTTGCTTTAATACTAAATCTATTATGAGGTTGAATTCATCCTTTCGGAGTCATAAACGGAGGATTTGCTAAGATACAATCAAATCTATCATCCCATCTATCATCATTACTCAAAGTATCATATTCATAAATTTTTGGGTCACCAAAATTATGGAGATACATATTTACTAATGATAATCTCACCATTTCATAACTAATATCATATCAGACAAAATGCTGAGTAAGTTCTTTTTTCTGTACTAGACTAAGTTTATCTCATGCGACTTTATCTTTATTCTGGTTCATAATATATTTATATGCACTAATTAAGAATCAAGCCGTTCCACAGGCAGGATCTAACACGGTGTCGGTAAATTGGGGTTGAACGATAGAAACAATAAAATCAATAATATGTCTTGGAGTACGAAATTGTCCTGCATCTCACTGACTTCAAGCCGTTGAAAGTAGATATTCAAAAGCATCTCCTAAATCTTCGCTATGGTCATAACTAAATTCATCAATTTGTTTCAAAAACATATCCAAAGTTGATGGATCTTTAAAAGGTAGATATGCATTTCTAAATATATCACGAAACATTTGGGGCAAATGAGGATTTGTTCCCATTTTATCCAATCATTCACTATAGAGATTTAATCTCTCTTGTCCTCATATTTTTCTATCCATAATGTTATTCCAACTATACTTTTCAAATTCTCATTGAAAAAATCCTTCTCCTCAAAGTTCTTTATCCTGTAAATCAATATCAGACATAAACTTGTAAATTAAAGCAATTGTTATTTGTTCAATTTGCTGTGATGGAACAGGAATTTTTCATACAAGAATATCTCTTGCATTATCAATTTTCCTTTTAATTTCTGAATTTAGCATGTGTTTTAAAATTTATTAATAAAAATTTTTTTCATTTACATTATCTTTAATATAATCTATCAATTCATTCATTGTATCTTTCCCTAAAATTTTGAATATATCATAAATTTCAGGTTGATCAGCATATTCTCTAAAGTTTCTATTATTTACATTTACTCTAAACATTTCATTTACAAGATAACTCTTGAAAAATTCTTTTGCTGCATAGAATTTTGATTGGTCTATCAATGAATTACTAATCATAAATCTATCAAATTCTTCTTGAGCAACATCATCTTTAGTCTTGAAATGGTCTATTTTTCCGAATATTAGTTCTAATATTTCCCATAATCAAATTCTACGGTCTGTTTTCCCTTTATATCATTCTCTAAGATTCGTTAGATTGAAATAGTCATCAGGTCTATCAAAGATATTTGCTTTTACATATTGTTCCATTTGTTCATAATCTCAATTATTTACCATTTCTTCAAATTCTTTAGAAGTCTGGAAATGATCTTTTACAGTTTGTTCAAATTTTGAAGTATAGAGTTCTCTATCAATTCTCATTCCATTTTCATCAATAACGAATTTTTTAATTTCCGCCATTGGATCAAGGATTGTTGATTCATATTTTCAAGAGATTGGCTCTGGTCATATAGGTGGTTCTACAAAAATTGGAGGTAATCCATCATCTTTTGGTTTCCTTATCTTTGGTAATTTTAATACTTCATCATATGGATATTTTTCTTCAAAATATTCACAGTTAGCAAAGAAATCAAATAATTTGAAATGAGTTTTTTTCTCCTCTTTATGTAAAGTATTTGTTCATTCTTTGAAATCATATTTAAACGTATAAGTTCTTGTTCATCTTCATTTAATCTGAACGAAATCAGAAGGGGAGAATATTGGTCTAGCAAGACATAAATTCAAGATGTTCTGACAATCGTATCATGTAGTCATCATTCAAACTGTTACACAAACTCTTGCTTTACTTGATAAATATCATTCTAAAAATCTGCTATGTCCGTTTAGATTATCATTAGCAAAATTTATTGTTCATTGTTGAGCTGTTGGAATATCTGAAGTTATTTGAATAGCAAAGTCTGAATTATATTTTCATGGAAACATTTCATGAGCTATTTCGTTTAATATTTGAGTTATTTTTGTAGCATGTTTTCTTGATACGCAGAAGAAAATACTTTTTCAAATTTCTCATGAAATAGGATCTCTTTCTGCATTTTCCAAAAATGTTTTACAAAAACTTCTGTTCGTTTCTTCAGAAAAGAATTTTCTTTCAAAACTTTTTCAATGATAAATAATTTCTTCTTCTCAATTTTCAGTATCCTGTTGAACTGCATATCATTCATCAGAAAGTAATTGTGTAGTAATTTCCGTCCTACAATCTAATGATATTGGATTAACTAAGTATCAATCTTTTACTCAATCTAATAAAGAATATCTAAATGTTGGCTCTCAACTTTCACATCCAAATGTTGCATAAGTAGAAAGTAATTGTCTTCTTTCTATTTGTCTCGGATCTTCTTCTGATACTTTATCTTTATCTAAATTTTTCAAATAATCTTTTGGAGTAGCTGTAAGTCATAATTTATAACATGGGAAATATTCAAATATAGCTCTATTTGAACCGCTAATACTTCTATGAGCTTCATCAGAAATAACTAGATCAAAATCAGAGGGAGAGAATAATCTTAGATATTTATTATCATGAGATATTGATTGTATTGTAGTTACAACTATTTCTGCCTTTCTCCAATCATCTCTATTTTCTTTATAGACTACAGTTTGATAATCATTTCAAAGATAATTTCTAAAGGCCTTCTTTGCTTGTTCTTCTAATTCTAATCTATCAACTAAAAATAATACTCTTTTTGCTTGTCATGATCTAAGAAATAATTTTATTAAGGCCGCAGATGTTAACGTCTTTCATGTTCATGTAGCCATTTCCCAAAGAAATCTATTCTTTCATTCTTTTACAGCTTGTTGAACAGATTTAACAGCTTCTAACTGGTACTTTCTAAGTAATCTGTATCATCTTTCGTAGAGATATTCTCATCTTTTAGTTTCATCTTTCCATCTTGGATCTTCATCATAATGTGGATTTTGACTCCTTGCTATATAATCTGATTCAACTAATTCTTCAGTAATTTTCTTAGGTTCTGGCTTAAATTCATCCAAATCTTCAAGAGCTTCTAAAGTAGGGAAGCAAGAAATTCTAGTAGGATTACCTTTTTCTTCATCCCAGAAATAATGAATATTTCAATTTGATAAAATGATAAATCTACACTTTTGAGCGTGAGCATATTGTCTTGCTTGTTCTTTTCAAACTAATGGATCTAATTCTTCTCTTTTAGCTTCTAATACACAAATTGGGAAACCTTTTTCATCAAGTAACAAATAATCAATGAATCATTGTTTTACATTTTCAAAATTATCTCATAAATCTTTTTCTGTATGAGCTTCTAATGATATATTAGCCTTAAGGTTTCATTCATCAAAAAATCTCCATCAAGATTCTTTTAATAAATCATTAATTTTAATTCTAGCTGTTGCTTCTTTTTCAGACATTACAACCCACCCAATTACTAAAAAAGAAAACACAAAAATATGTGCTTTGATTTTTATAGAAATATCTTGGTATTTTTCAAGCTATAAAACGTAATTCTTAATAGAAAAACCTATGGTTTATTTTTAGAACAGTGCCCCTTGTTTAAACCTTACATCTTGCAGTCCACTTATACTCATTCAAACTAGGTTCACGTCTTTTAAATCTCGTAATTCATCGAATAACTTTGTGGCATAAGTATATAATTCTTCAATTGTATTAATTGGATTATGAAGCTTCATTTGATGAGATTTATAAGAGAAATCTGTATATCTAATATGGACAGTTAATCTATCTCATGCTAGATCCCTATCTTTCAAAGATAATGCTAAAATCTCGGAGAATCATTGATAGAAAGATAGTATGTATTCTGTATCTTTAGTATCTTTTTTTGTAATAGAAGAAGCTCAAATGCATTTTCTATCTTCATAAGTATCTTCTACTTTTGTATTATCTATTCAATTAGCGTTATCATGTAGGATAGTTCAGTAACTTCATATCTTAGCTTTAATTAAGACTTTATCTTGTTTAGCTAAATCTCAGATAGTAATAATTCACATCTTCTTTAATACAGGTTCAGTTTTTCTTCAGCATCAGAATAGATCTCCAATAGGTAAAGGCCACAATTTCTCCTCTATTTCATCGATATATAAAGTATGAACTTTATTAGGCTTTTCAAAATCTGAAGCCATTTTTGCTAGGAATTTATTATTTCAAACTCAAACATTAACAGTAAATCAGCATTTTTGATTGATATATTCTCTTAATTCATTAGCTACTCTTACTGGATCTCAGTATATCTCTTGCATATCTTTATCGTATTCAACGAAACATTCATCTATGCTATATTGCTGAAAAAACTTAAATTTAGATTTAATTATATTCATCATCTGATCCGAACATTTCTTATAATATTCATAATCTGGAGGTGCAACTTTTAATTCTGGACATAGCTTCTTAGCGTCTGAAATTCTCATTGTAGTATAGATTCATTTCTTCTTAGCAGGAATAGAGCAGGCGAGTACAAAACCTTTTCTAGTTTCTTGAACTCATACAACAGAAACTATATTTCTAATATCTATTTTATATCATTTTTCTAAAACTTGTTTAGCAGACCAAGATAGAAAAGCTGAATTAACATCGATGTGAAATACTATTCTTTTCATAACCCACCCAAATTTTATATAAATCTAATCGTTGTATAAGAATATAAAATTCTTTGTCAAATCATTTTTTGACAAAATATTATAATCTTAAACAGACGGATTTATAACAAATATATCGAATGTCAACTTTGCTGAATATAAGTAGTGTTACTGAAAATCGTCTCCGAGGGTAGACGGAAAAGACAACTTATTGACATTTGTCAAAATATGTCATAAAATTTGCATTTAAAAAATTAATGGATAAACTATTAAGCGTGTGGTAGAACCTTACTTAAGTGGTTATCTTAGGTAGGGTAGCCACTTTTTTATTTTAATTCAGATTTAAATTGATATATTAATATTTGTTTAGATGGAATATAATGGATGGAGAAAACTAATGTAATGAGGGTATTACAACAGAAAAAGATCCAATATAAAGAATACTTTTATTGAGATACTTCTGCTAGTAATTGAATTGATATAGCTAAAGTTATGGGAGAAGATGAAAATATGGTTTTTAAAACTCTAGTTACTGAAGGGAAAACATGAGAGCATTATGTTTTTATGGTTCCTGTAGCTAAGGAATTAGATCTTAAGAAATGTGCTTTATTAACAGGGGAAAAATATGTAGAAATGATCCCTCAAAAAGCCTTATTACCATTAACATGATATGTTCACTGAGGATGTTCTCCATTAGGTATGAAAAAATCCTTTAAAACTTTTATAGATATTTCAGCTAAAAATCATAATTCGGTAATCTTTAGTTGATGAAAAGTATGATATCAAGTAGAAATTAGTTTAGAAGATTTGTGTAATTTGATTAATATTACAATTTGAGATATTACAAAAAACTAATTTGAAAATTAAATATAATCAATAGTTATTGAAGTGAATCATGAATTTTCAACTGTATTATCTCTTTTATCCTTCCACTCAGGATCTCTTCTTCTTAGAAACTCTAATGCATATTTAGCTGATATATTTACATCCTTTGAGCTTATAGCTTCAAATAATTTTTTTTTAGCGTATATAAATGGAAAAACTTTAGCACGTTCCATTTTGTCGGAAAATTCTTTATTTTTGTTTAAATTATAATAGTAAGTATCTCTATGAATTCATGCATAGAAACAGGCTTCTGAAACATTAGCACATCTTTTAAAAGCCTCTTCTAATTTTCCGACAGTATAATCATCCAATTTAGAAGGCCTTCATCTCTTTATAGGGGAGTGATCTTTATTTATATTCATTCCTAAAAAGAAGAAATAAATCAGA
>JAEEGL014075547.1_pt1 | contig 11409 bp, 9 predicted proteins | sample 9134231 | NCBI WGS metagenome assembly JAEEGL01 (sample SAMN16246548, study PRJNA631951) | gut metagenome | biome: gut microbiome; feature: rumen; material: fiber-attached | host: Bos | place: Iran: Karaj | collected 2018-10
CATGCTCTCGCCTTTTGCGATCAGCGCGAAGTAATCTCCCTTCTCTACCAAAGACTCAGGCATGCGGATGTACTCGATGAAACGCTGTTCCTCTTCCTGACCGGGGCCGCAGGCGACGGTTCCGAGCACCTGCAGCGCGTGGATCGGCGCGGCGTCCTCCATCAATTTTGTGCGCGCGGTGCGGCGGCCGGAATAATCCAGCGATCCATCCTCACGTATGGAAATGAGATAACGATGAACCGTCGAAAGCGGAATGCCCGTGCCTTCTACAATATCTCTCACAGAAGGAATCTCATCATGCTCGCAAAAATGCTTGTCGATGTATTCCGCGATGATTTCTTTTTTCGATGGATCGATCCGTCGCATAAGTCCTCCAAATAAAAACACAAGATGTTTCGGTAATGAAAATAAACCACGAGAAACATAATGAAGAAGCATCATTTTCGCACTTGAAGTGTGCTTGTTTCAGATGAAAGACTCATAGCTAAATTTGATTCTGAAACACCAAAGGTCTTGTTGCACAAACACACACTTCTATGTATAATTATAAATGGGTTAGTATAAGTACCTTTCCTTTCGAAATAAACAGAGGAGGGATTTGATCATGTCCTATACGGCAATTGAAAGAATGAGAAAGAAAAACGAACAGCGTTTCGGCGCCGATGTAGGGCCGATGCAGCCGCCGCTTTATACCAATCGGAGGCAGCGAAACGACCTGAAATCTGCAGCGCTCCGTTTTTTGCACAATCGTTGTGAGGAGCTTCGTTTTAACGAGGCAAAAGAAGCAGCGGAGCAAGGAACCGGCGTCTATCTCGGGCAAAGCTTGAAGCACGGCCAGATCCCCTACAACATGCAGATGGATATTGACCGACTTTGTCTGGAAAAAGCTTTGGGTACGTTCATTGACTCCGGCGTAGCCGAGGATGCCTACGCGGTCTATTACTGCTATCTGGAGATGTTCCTCGGGGAATATAAAAACTCCAAAAAAATGGTGGAACTGCTGAGCGAGTATGAAGCCAACGGGAGTTCCCTGCTGATGAAGCACCGGGATCACTATTCACACTCGGTCTACGTGTTTGCGCTGGGACTTGCGATCTATGAGACCAACGAGGCTTATCGCTGCAGCTTTCGGGCGTTTTATCATCTGGAAGACAAAAAAGAAAATGAAACAGCCAATCTGTTTCTGGAATATTGGGGGCTGGCGAGCCTGTTCCACGATATCGGCTACCCCTTTGAGCTGCCTTTCGAACAGGTGCTCAGCTATTTTGAGGTAGACAATCAGGAGCGCGGCAAGGACTGCCTGTATCTGGCCTATCACGATGTGGAGGCGCTGACCGGACTGGACGAGACTGCAAAGACGCACTTTGAGAAATCGTATGGGCGCCGCTTTAAGACCACCAGCGAGCTGCTCGCTTTTGACATTACGCAAAAGCTCGGCGAACCTTACGATTTCAGTGAGGACTATCTCCTGGATGTGCTGAACCGAAAGCCAACAGAACCAAACCGCTTTGGCTATTTTATGGATCACGCATTTTTCAGCGCCTCACGGCTGTACCGGGAGCTGGCGGAGGAGCTTGGCGCAGAGAATCTCACACCCCTGCATGTAGACGCGCTATCTGCCATCATGCTGCATAACAGTCTCTACAAGTTTGCCATCGCGTTTTACAAGGACAAGAAGCCGGAGAAGCGGAAGGCCCCGCTGCGCATGGAACTCCACCCCCTGGCGTGGCTGCTGATGCTCTGTGACGAGCTGCAGTGCTGGGACCGCACCTCCTATGGGCGCAACTCCCGCAAGGAGTTGCACCCCATGGCGGCGAGCTTCGATTTTTCCAGGCAGGCCATCTCTGCCGTGTACAGCTATGATCTTGCGGAAGAGAAGAGGATCCAAGCGTACGAGCGGGAGCTGGCGGACTATAAAGCCGATCCGTCAAAGAAAAAGCCACGGCTGAAGGCTTACAGCGATATGGCGGGCGACCATTCAGACTTTACTGCCGATATCGAGCGGATCGTGGATACCTCCGACAGCCCGCTGACGGTCGGACTGGAGCTCAAAAAAGCGGGACACGAGAACAAGCACACTTACCTGTCCGGGAGCAATTTCCTGCACTTTTTTGATTTTGCCGTCGCCCTGCACGCGCGAAATATGCCAGGAAAGCCCACTCGGGAGGAAATGGAGGCTAATTTCAACGCCTGCTCGCTGGAATACCGGCTCTCCACCCTCGGGCGCACCCGTCATTTCGCCGCCTATCTGAATGCGATCGACTGCTTTTACACAGACAAACCCGTGGACTTTGCGCCGGTCACGCATTTTTCCGCGAAGGATGCGGCAATTTTCGCGCCTATGGAGCATGAGCGCTGGGTGCTTGAGCATCAGGCTATGGGCTGGCGTTACGGGAAGGAATACGAAACGCTGCCGCTGGACGCCCCTGCAGAGCAGGAAAAGACGGCCCGGGCCGCACTGCGCGAACAGCTACGCTGCCATAAGCTGTGCATGGACGGAAAACTGACGCACGACGAGATCCGCGCGCACTATCTGCGTCTGTCCAAGGCTTATCAGGATCTGGACTGGAAGCCCTTCAATCGGCTTCTCGAGCTGCTGAAGGAAGACGAGGGTACACAGATCTATCGACTGTAAGAGAAGAGAGGGCCAAAAATGGCGAACGCTGTTTCGATCCGGATCCTTTTTGAGAGCGAGGAGCTCGCGGAGCGGGCTCTTCCCATCGCGGCGGGCATGATCAAGCTGTGCTATATTCCCAGGGATCTGCCCTGGGCAGAGGAGGCCGGGCAAATCACCTCGCTGAGCAACCGCTTTTTCCGTTTCGGCGAGGCGGCCGCAAAGCTCGATCCACTGCCGGAGCACCCCTATTGCTCGCTGAAACGGCTGCGCCGGGAGGGAACGCAGGTGCTTCTGGAGCGATGCGCAGATATTCAGTCGCCCGTCGATGTGTACTGGCCCGGGGATTTCTTCAGCCAGCTGTGCCTGACCCTGACCAAGCACTTCCCGGACACCCTCTTTACCGCCTACTGCCGCCATGAGGAGACCGTGAGCGCGACCGTGCAGCTCAACCGGATCAAAGGCTATGCCGGCTGGCTCTTCTGCACGGAGATGTGGCGCCTGGACGGAGATGAAACCGACGAGGGCGATTGGAGCCAAGCGGTTGCCGCCGCCCTGCGCGATACCGACGGGGTCATTCAAAGACCGCCGAGATATTGAGAAGGAAGAGCATGCATTATGTGATGAGCGACCTCCACGGGCGGTGGGATCTCTACACCGCCATGCTGGAGCAGATCGGTTTTTCCCCGGAGGACAGGCTGTATATTCTGGGGGATGTCGTAGATCGCAACCGGGGCGGAATCCGCATTTTCAAAGATATCCTGGAACGGCCGAACGTCCAAATGCTTCTGGGCAACCATGAGCATATGATGCGTTACGCCGTCACGGCACCCGAGGAACGGACGCTGAACGGGCGGGAAACAAACCGCGCGATCTGGTATCGAAACGGGGGAACATCACCCAGACAGAATGGGATCTGGAGCCGGAGAAAGTTCGGGCACGAATCCTGGAACGGATCGAACGCCTTCCGCTGAACCTTACGGTGGAGGTCGGCTCAACACGCTTCTTGCTTTGCCACGCTTCGCCTGTCAGCATGTTCCGTGTGTACGGTTTTTTCTATCCCGACGAGACGGAATTCGCCGTTTGGCATCGACTGGAGCCCTAGATGAACACTCGCTTCCCAGCGGATGTGTTGATTTGCGGGCACACACCCACCGCCTGTTACAGCAACACGATCCCGATGGAGATTACCCGGATCAAGGACAATGTCTATGATATCGACTGCGGCTGTGCGAGCGGAGACGATTCGGAAGGTCGGCTGGGCTGCCTGCGCCTGGAGGACCTGAAGGAGTATTATACCTGATACGATTGAGCTTCCGGGTTTTTTCAGCTTGGAGAGAGGAGAAAAATATGGAGGAAAACAAAAGCTTTTCTATGGGGCAGAGCCCCAAAGCCCTTGGGAAGCTTACGAAGCGCTGCGAACGCACACGCGCGTATGCTCCCGACGGCTACGGGCGGATGCGAATGAGCCCGGACGGACGTTTTGTCGCTTTGAACAACGGCATCCTGTGGAATCTTGAGGATGACGCCGTCGTTTTCGAGAAGGAGGAATATTGGCTTAACGGCGGCTTTACAGCGGACAGCCGGTTCTGCCTGATGGCCCGGCAGGAGCCGAGAGGCATGAAGATTTACGATGATATCCTTCTGATTCGATCCGAAACCGGGGAAATTGTCAAGACCTACCGGGAAAAATCGCGCTGCCTTGTGCTCGATCCGAAGGGGCAGTTTTTCCTTACGGCCTTTGAAGAGGCGGGAAAGATACGGTTTTCTCAGTTTCAAATCGGGGACGGGAAACTCATGGCCTCGTGGTCATGGCCGCTGAAGAACCAGGAGCTCATCCCTAAAAATCTGTATCTTGCTGAAAACGGGCAGGCCCTGTATGCGGAGCTGGGCAGCTTGCGTTTCTATCGCGATTGCGATCCCTGTGAGCTGCTCAAATTTCGCTTGGACAGCCATGAGTCCCTGTTCACGGGCAGGGTGGAGACCCATGTGAGCCCACAGAGCTTTACGGAAGAAAACATTGTGACCGAAGGCGGGCCGGTGCTTGACACCGCGACCGGGAGAAAGCTCCGGGATTTACCGGACGGTGCGTTTGGGCCGGTTGCCCTGCTGACGGACGGGATCACCGCGGTCTTCGGCGTGGAATTCCGGGAATGTGAGGGCAGCGGGATCAAGTGCTACAACATCCAAAGCGGGGAAAAGATTGGAAGCGAGATCGTGTGGATGGATCCCCTGTCCCCCTTCCCGGTGGACGTCTTTCCTAGGGAAATCGCTGTGAGTAGCGATGGGCGGCGTGTGCTGTATATCTTCCAGGTGAACGGGAGGACGAAGGCGAGCTGTTGCGAGATTGAGTGGCTGTACGAATAGATCCCCAAGCGCAGTAAAAAACAATACAAGGAGGGTTTCACATGAGTTTTTTCTCAAATATCTTCAAATCAGAAAATACCATCCCGCTGCTGGATGACAGCGAGCTGAACGCTGTGTTGTCCTTCTATGAAAACGGCTGGGCGCGGAAGATTCGGCAGCGGATGGGAATAAACGGGAGCGCCCTTACGAGCGTGGATGAGCATACGCTTATCCGCGGCCTGAAGAAGCGCTGCCTCACGGAGGGCGAGATCCGCAGTGTCATCGGTATGCTGAAAATGGACATGAAGATGCACGGGGATGATCCGGAGGAGAAAGAAATCGTCCGTAAACTAAAGGCCTGCCTCTACGGAGCGAAGGAGGAAAAGCCGCCCGTTGGCAGAGAGGCGGAGCTGCTCCCCTGCCCGGTCTGCGGCAGACTGGCGTGCATGGACCGGATCGGAGGCAAATGGATCGTCGGCTGCCCTGCCTTTACCGTTTATGATAAGGTCCACGGCGTTTCAGAGAGTTCGCCCGCCCGTGACCGGTTCCGTTTCCCCGACCTCCCGGATGAAGACACCGCGATCAGGATCTGGAACGAACGGGTAAACCGGTGGCTGAAGGAAAATGAGGCGCCGTAATCAGCGCGGTGGCGTGACGGCAGCGACAAAATCGAAAAGGAGAATCCACTATGGGAAAACTGAGCGGAAAAGTGATCATGCAGTATGACGGTTTTTCTTTTCAGCGGTCTGAGAGCGCAGCGCAGGAGCGCGGCACGCTGACCCTGCGGGAAGACGGAGTGGCGTTCTGCCGTACAAAGTCGCCGCTGCTCGGCTTGCTCAAAGCGCGAAAATCCGGTACGGAAACTTCTCCGGAATATGAGCTTTCCTACAAAGAGATCGACAACACTGTCTGGGACAACGCTTCGATCTGCCTGCGTCTCCAAAACGACACCAGGTGCTACTTCCTGAGCCCGCGCCGCGACGAAGTCGGGCAGGCGGGAAGCTATATTCACGACAGAATGATGGAGTATCGGCTGAAATAGCGCAGAAGAGCCCATCCAAGCTCGTCTGGAAAGGGGAAAAGATGTCTGAGTTGAAATATCGCCTGCTTTCGGGGGACGATCCCCAGGGAAAGCAGAAAGTCTATTTCTGCTGCCACCCGGACGACTTCGCAGACACCTTTGATCTGCTCTGCGAGGACATCTTCGGCAGAGAGTCCAATTGCGCCGTTTACTACGAGGCGGATCCGCACGGCAGCTATGACCGCGAGGAGCTGCTCTTCCAGCTCGGAGAGATGCAGCTGTTTATCGTGCCGGTCACACAGCGGCTGCTGAGCGAGCCGAACCGGGCAATGGAGCTGGAGCTGCCCTTCGCCTTCGGTCAGACGACAGCGGCCGACGAGAAGAGCAGGCATGTCGCGGTTCTGCCGGTGCTGTTCGGCGGCTCCGGCGTCAAAGACGCGTTTAACGCCTCAAGGGTTTTTCGGGACGTACAGTACCTGGATCGCTATGCCGAGGACAGTACGGCCCTGAGCTACGAGGAAAAACTGAAAAAATTCCTGATGTCCGTCATCGTCAGCAGCGAGGAGGCCGCCCGGATCCGTTCCGAATTCCGGGCCGGGATCTTCCTGAGCTACCGAAAGAAGGACCGAAGCGCTGCGCGCGGTCTGATGGAGAAGATCCACCGGGAGGATTTCTGCCGGGACGTCGCTATTTGGTACGACGAGTATCTGGTGCCCGGGGAGAGCTGGCGAAAGGGGATCAAAGAAGCTCTCGCAGGCTGCGACCTTTTCGTCCTGAACGTTACGCCGAAGCTCCTTGCCGCCGGAAATTTTGTCTGGCGGGAGGAGTACCCGAGCGCCCGGAAATCCGGAAGGCCGATCCTGTCCGTCGTGGCGAACGCGGAGGACATGAGCGCCTCCGACATGGCGACCCTGAAGACCATGTATCCGGAGATCGAGAAAAACCTGGCAGGCGAGGATGGAAAGGACGACCTGGCGGAGTACCTGCGCAGGAGCCTGATCGAAAAGGCCGGGAAGAAGGAACTGCTGACGCCGGATGACCGGGCGGAGCACCTGTATTACATCGGCCTGGGCTATAAGAACAGCGTCGGCGTCGAGACAGACCCGGCAAAGGCTGTCAAGCTGCTTGAGAAAGCCGGGGAAAACGGGTACCGACGGGCGTATCTGACGCTGGGATATGCCTATGAGCACGGAGACGGTGTAGAGCGCGACGAGGATCGGGCCATCCGTTATTATGAAGCGTTCATCCGGCTCCAGACCCCCGATTTCGGGACAAGCAAACAGGGCGATCTTGATCTCGTGAACGCTTATGACTCCAAAGGAATGATCCTGCTCCGCCGTTCCAGGCTTCAGGACGCCTTTGACCTGTATGCCGAGCTTAACGCGCTGATCGACGGCATGACCTCCTGCTACGGCAGCTTCAAACAACTGAATCTGCCGGCAAGCCTGGAGCGGCTTGGCAACATCAAGAGAGCCATGGGCGATCCGGACGCGGCCCGCGCTTACTATGAGCGCGCTATGGAAGCAAGAATGCACCCTCCGGTGACGGAAAACATTGCGACAGCGGAGGACCGCGACGGAGAGAACGCCGAGGCATATAACCGTTGGCACAGCCTGTACGGTCTCGCCGTCAATCTGTACTGCATCGGTGAGAACCGCCTCCAGAACAGGGATCTCAAAGGCGCGAGAGAGAATCTTTTCCGGGCGAACGAGATATTTGAAGCGCTGGATAAGGAAAAGGAAGAGCGGGATCTGAAAATCAACCTGAGCAAAAGCTACGGCCGTGTCGCCGAGGTCTGTGCGGCGGAGGGCAAACGAGGCGAGGCAAAGGATTACTACGAAAAGGCGATCTCAGCTGTTGTACCGCTTTGTAAAAATGCGCACGATCTGGAAGCCCGTACCATGCACGCCGTGGGCTGCGTCACTCTGTCGGGCTGGTACCGGGACGGCGGGCAATATCAGGACGCATATCGCTTTCTCCGCACAGCGCGCGCAGAAGCAGAGGGTCTGTACGAGGAAGACCGGCAACATAAGACGAGGAATCTCCTGGCTATCGTTTACGAGCGCATGGGAACGCTTGAGGAACTGCTTGGAAGGCCAAATGAGGCCAGGAAATTCTTTGAGAAGAACATTGCGATCGCGGAGGAGCTTGCCGCTGAGACAGAGGACGCCGAGTTTCAGCGCGGACTTGCCGTCGGATATGAAAAGCTTGCCAAGCTCATGACCGGGGACCCCGAGAATCTGTCGATGGAGGATGTGCGACGCGCCTGCGAGCTTCTCGAAAAGGATCTGGCGATCACAAAGCATTTGGTCCGCAGCAAAACGGATATCCAGGGTCAGAGGGATCTGTCAGTCTGTTACGCCGCGCTGAGTGGGGCGTGGCTGTACCGGGATCCGAAGAAGGCGCTGGAATACGCGGTGAAGGATCTGACAATCGCCTACCGGCTAGCCGAAAAGCCCGGAGGGCCGCAGGAACTCTATGAACTGGGCGTGTCCTATTTCAGCGTCGGAAAAATCTGCGGGGATCTCAAGGATCTTTGCTTTCAAAACGCTTTGGCGCTGTGGTCAATCGCGTACAAGAGAAATCCCTCGCCGGAGCTGAAAAACAAATTGTCTATGATCCGGGAACTGATGGGGCATCCCGCGACGGAGTGCGCGATCGAACCCGGATATTGCGGCAGCCTAAAGGAATTGACGGACAGATGGGCCGAGGACGGTGAAAACGTCGACTACGCGGACATCTCACGCTTTGGCGCGGGCACGTCGCGCAGCGGCGGCAGGATCGGCTGTCTGCCGATCCTATTTGTCCTGGCCCTGATCGTGGGCCTGATCCTGCAGTTTACAGGGGTGGTCGACGTCATGGGAATCCTGGAATCGAAGTTGGGCGCGACCGGAGCAAAGGCCGCGGCGGGGACCCTGTGGTTTATCTGCCTGTGGCTGCTGATAAAGGCCGGACGCCCTCGCAAGCGCGGCTAAAGAGAAAAAGGAGGGGGACAACATGGGCACTACAGCGGAAATCCAGATGTTGTTTCCGAAAGAAAAGCACGCACGTTGGGCGATGCACGTGGCGGAGGAGATGATCCTGCTGATCTACGCTGGGTACGACCGGGACGCGCCGCCCTGGGCCGCGGAGGCGGAGAAATACCCCACCCTCAGCGGGCGGTATCTGGCCTTCCGGCACGAGGCCGCGGCCTATCCGCTGAATCCGGAGGGCACCGCGTTGGAGTGGCTGCGGCGACACCGGACAAGGCTCTTTATCGACCGCTGCCGGGACATCGTGAGCTGGGAGAACATCGAGCACCCGGAAGGCTTCTTTCCGCAGCTCTGCTGCGCCTACATCCTGCGCTTTCCCCAGGTACCCTTCACCGCGCTCTGCCGCCAGGAAATGACCGTGTCCGGCGCGATTTTGCTCTACCGCGTGCAATATGACGGAACGGTGCTGCACGTGCAGAAAAAACAGGGCATGTGGCCGATGGATGAGGACGACTGGAGCCGGGAAACGGTGCATGACTATATAGCGGAGGACGGTATGCTTGTGAAAAAAGGATATACAGACCCGATGCAGGCTGTGAGCGAGCGCCGTGCGGCCGCCGTAGCCAAGACGCTGGACGCGATAGAGCGCCGCTGCCGGCCGATCCTGATCGGTCTGGGCGGCAGCATGGCCTACGGGCTGGACACGCCGGAGTCGGACGTGGATATCCGGGGTATTTTTCTCAACCCGCCGGAAGAGCTGATCGGCCTGCGTCACGAGCAGGAGAGCCTTCGTCCGGACGGCTCGGACACGGTGCTCTACGGTCTTCGCAAGGCCATGAAGCTGCTGCTGGACTGCAACCCCAACGCCATTGAGCTGCTGGGTCTGCGGGAGCGGGATATTCTCTTCTGCTCGGAGGAGGGGCGTCTGATTCTGGAGCATGCGGAAGCTTTTCTCTCGCAAAAAGCGATCTTTACCTTCAGCGGCTACGCCATAAAACGGCGACGGCAGATCCAGAAGCTGTTGAAAGAGGGAAAGCCTGACAGGAAAGCCATCTCAAAAGAAATGACGCATCTGATCCGCGCCTATACCATGGGCGGCGACCTGCTGGTGAGCGGACGCGTCACCACCTGGCGGGAGCGCGAGCATACGCTGCTGATGGACATCCGCGCCGGGAAGTATCAGGATTCCCGCGGCTATCCCACGCCGGACTATGAGCGGTTGACGGAAGACTACATGGGCGCTTTCAACAGCGCCGCTATCAACACCCGGCTCCCCAGAGAGCCGGCCTGGGAGACGGTCAACAAACTGACGATGGAAATCGTGCGGAGATCCCTTTCCAGCGGATGGGAGGGCTGAGCCATGGAATGGAGCGATATTTCCGTCTTTATCAGCTCGACCTTCAACGACATGCACGCCGAGCGGGACTATATCCTGAAAAACGTGTTTCCCCAGCTTGGCGAATGGTGCGAGCGGCAACATATCTTTCTGCGGGACATCGACCTGCGCTGGGGCGTTCCCCCCACGGTTGCAGAGGATATCACGACGCAGAACACGATCTATAAATGCCTCAAGGGCGTCGACCACTGTCGCCCCTTTTTCCTCTGCTTCCTGGGGCAGCGGCGCGGCTGGATGCCGAAGCTCAATCAGATCAGCCCTCTGACGCGCGAGACCTTCCGGGAGCTTCTCGAAATGGTGCGCAACGAGAGCCATTCCGCCACGGAATACGAGATCGAGCACGCGCTGCTGATGCCGCTGGCCTGTTTTGAAAACGGGACGGCCACCCGCGAGGAGCCGGTGCGCAACGCGCTGTTCCTGCGCAGGCGACCGGACTATCTTTCGGAGCTATCCGACGCGCAGAAGAAGATCTTTCTTGATTTTAACAAAGAGAAGTGCGCGACGCCGGAGAGCAAGGCGGCCTATCTGCGCCTCTGCCGGGAGGCAAACGAGACAACTTACCGGCGCATCCGGGAGAAGGATCTGGTGCTGGACTACGACTGCCGCTGGGACCGCGGCTTATACAGCCCGGAGCTCAGCACCGACGAGCCGGGGAACGATCAGGCGCAGGGCCGCCTGACGGACTTTACGATCCGTGCGGGCGATCTGCCGCAAGAGCTGCGCGAGCAGCTGCTGGCGCTCTTAAAAACCGAATTTCCCGAGGAGGTCCCCACGGGAGACGTTTGGCCGCTGAAGGCCTATCTCCTTGCCGCCTATGTGCGGCAGCTTCTGCCCTACTGCAAAAAAGACGCTTCGAGCGGCGACCGCTGCGCCCGCGACCTCGAGCAGCAGAGCGTCTTTCTGCAGACCGGCCTGCACGACACAATCAGCCGTGGAGAGGATTTGGACGCGCTGAACGCCTATTGTGACGGCGATTCCTGCCGCCCGCTGCTGGTTCTGGCAGACTCCGGCATGGGAAAAACCACGCTGTCGGCGCAGTTTGTCCGGCAGCGGAGGGACG
>JAEEGL014215271.1_pt1 | contig 11409 bp, 7 predicted proteins | sample 9134231 | NCBI WGS metagenome assembly JAEEGL01 (sample SAMN16246548, study PRJNA631951) | gut metagenome | biome: gut microbiome; feature: rumen; material: fiber-attached | host: Bos | place: Iran: Karaj | collected 2018-10
AGATAAAGTTCTTTGAAGAGAGCGGTTTAAATGATTTTGTGTTCGGCTTCGAGGAAAGCTACGGCTGCCTTGCCGGTACCCACGCAAGGGACAAGGATGCGATAGTGACCCTGATGTGTCTTTGTGAAGTGGCTGCCTGGTGCAAGAAGAACAATATGACCTTATGGGACAGGATGAAAGAACTTTTTGATGAGTTCGGTTATTACAAAGAGGATCTGTATACACAGACCTGTAAGGGCGTGGAAGGGGCAGAAAGGATCCGACGGATAATGGCTGATCTGAGAAAGGATACTCCGAAGGATATCGGAGGCATGAAGGTTCTTCGGGTAAGAGATTATTCTTTGGACTGTATCAGGGATCTGAGATCCGGAAATACGACCACCACGGGACTGCCTGAATCGGATGTCCTGTATTTTGAACTTGAAGATGATTCCTGGTGCTGTGCCCGCCCTTCGGGAACAGAGCCCAAGATCAAATTTTATATGGGTGTTAAGGGCATCTCTTTGGATGATGCAAAGACAAAGCTTGATAAACTGACTCAGGGAATAAAGGCTGTGATCGAATAATGGGAAATGTACAAAAAACTCTCCGCTATCTTAAGAGAAACGGAATTTCAAGTACATATTATGCTGCAAAGGAGCGTCTTTTGGAAACAAAAGGCGTTCCTTATGATTATGCGCTTCCTTCGGAATCCGAGCTTTCAAAGCAGAGAAAAGAGTCTGAAGGAGCTTCTTTGCTGATCAGTATAGTTGTTCCCGTATATGAAACTCCGGAAAGGTTTCTTCGTGAACTGATCGACTCATGCATTGCCCAGACATATCCCTGCTGGGAACTCATCCTTGCGGATGCATCTTTAAGTGACGGCCCGAGGAACGTTATTGACACCTTTACGGATGAAAGGATCGTATATCGTTGTCTTTCAGAGAACGGCGGTATTTCAGCCAATACCAATGCGGCTGTTTCTTTTGCAAAGGGAGACTATGCAGCCCTTTTGGACCATGATGATCTTTTGACTCCCGATGCTATGTATGAAGTGGCTTGCGTTATTGAACGATCACGGAAAAATGGCGTAAATCCGGCATTTGTCTACTCTGATGAAGATAAGTGCGATGGTGAAGCAAAACACTATTATGAGCCAAATATTAAACCTGAATATAATTTTGATTATCTCTTGTCCAATAATTATATATGCCATCTTTCGGTGATCGAGCGTTCTTTGCTGCTTTCTTATCCTTTCAGAAAGGAGTACGACGGAGCGCAGGATCACGATCTGATACTCAGGATCACGGGAGATCTTTTTAAGAAGGGAGAACGGGAAAGGATACTTCATATTCCCAAGGTTCTCTATCACTGGCGCTGCCATGAAGCGTCTACCGCTTCCAATACCGACAGCAAGAATTATGCTTACGAATCCGGTCTTAAATGTGTGGCTGATTACACTAAGGTTGAAATCGAACATTCCATGCATAAGGGCTTCTATGTTCCTTTGTATGGAAAGGATCTGTTTATCCTTAGGCCTGAGATCGGTGCAGTGGGCGGACTTATGACCCGGGGAAATAAAATAACGGGCGGGCTTTACGATGAGTCGGGAGAATGTACCTATAAAAACATGAATAAACATTTCTCCGGCTATCTTCACAGGCTGCATTGCAGACAGGAAGCGTATGCGCTTGATATCCGCAATCTTACGCCAAATCCGACACTTTCGGATCTGTATGCAGAGTCTCTCTATGGCCTGCAGCTTGATCTTGAATTAATTAAATCAGACAAAAACACCGACAGAGAAGGTGTAATAAGGAAGTGGAATCTTCATTTTGCGAATGAAGCGCGAAAGAGAGGTTTCATTCTTGTTTACGATCCTTCATACAGACGGGGAATGGGATATAATGCCCTGAAGGAATCGGACAGACTTCCTGTTTCCGTTGTGATACCCAATTATAACGGTAAAGACTATTTAAAGCCCTGTATCGATTCGGTCATGGCTTCCGATCCCGCTCCCAGGGAGATCATTGTTGTTGATAACGGATCTGCGGACGGATCGACAGAATTATTAAAAAGTGTTTATCCCGAGGTAATTCTTATTGAGCATAAAGACAATCTTGGTTTCACGGGAGCTGTCAACCACGGTATCACAAGGGCTTCACAACCCTATGTATTTCTTCTTAACAACGATACGACCATTGAACCCGACTGTATTGAAAAGCTTGTGAAGGCCATGGATTCGGATCATAAAGTCTTCTCAGCCGGAGCGCTTATGCTGTCAATGGATCATCCCGAACTGGTAGATAACGCAGGTGATTCTTACAACCTGCTGGGATACCCCAGATCCTTTGCAACCGGTAAATCCGGAATTAATTATTTTGGGGATAACTCTGCGAAGGTATTTACAGCCTGCGCCGGAGCGGCTATGTACAGGAAGGATCTTCTAAAGGAGATTGGTTTGTTTGACGACAGGCATTTTGCTTATTTCGAAGATGCCGATATCGGCTACAGAGCCCGTATTTACGGCTATTCCAATGTCAATGTGCGCAATGCCGTGGTTTATCATAAGGGAAGTGCGGTTTCCGGATCGAGGCACAACCGTTTCAAGGTAAATCTTTCCTCACAGAACGGAATTCTTCTCTTTATGAAGAACATGCCACTGCTTCAGTTGCTTATCAATCTTCCCTTTCTTTTATTGGGAATACTGATAAAAGCGGCATTCTTCACACTGAAGGGCTTTGGCGGTACCTATATCAAAGGTGTATTCAGGGGTATCGGAATGTCCTTTGGCCGGGCAGGTCGTGCACATCATGTGAGATTTCGATTTAGAAACATCTGTAATTATTTAAAGATAGAACTGTGGATGATCAAATCCACATTTACCGGCAGGTAAAAGAGTTTCTCAACTTTACTTAAGAAACTCTTAAATTGCTTTTTCATCCTGCAGGTTGTAGGATTATTAGAGATAAACAGGTCAATTGGAGGCATGGGATTTGATCAAAGACAATCAAAGATTTTTTAACAGAATCCGTCTGTTCATAGATGCCCTGATTACCGCAGGCACGTATCTGCTTGCCTGGTATATTAAGTTTGTCAGCGTTTTTGCCGTAGACGATGAGATAGGTCGTCTTCCCAACGAGATATATCTGGGGGCTCTGTGGGCCATCGTTCCCGGATATATCTTCTTATATTATTACTTCAAGACCTACACCCCCAAGCGCGGTCTTAAGTTTGCGGACGAAGTATCCGGTATCATCAAGACGAACATTGCCGGTGCGGCTATCTTCATAATCGTTTTGTATATCATCAATCAGCCGGACTTCTCGCGTTCGATGATATTCATGTTTGCAGGCTTTAATACCGTCTGTGCCATGATCGGTCACTATGTGGTCAAGCAGGTCTTAAACGTTTTGCGAAGAAAGGGCTACAATAACAAGTATGTTCTTCTTGTGGGTTACTCAAGGACTACCGAGGAGTACATCAACAGGATCCTTGCAAATCCCCAGTGGGGCTATGTAGTGAGGGGCATCCTTGATGACGAAATTCCGGTGGGAACCACATACAAGGGTGTTAAGGTCCTTGGACATATTGCAAACCTTAACATGATCCTTGAACAGAGTGACCTTGATGAGATCGCCATTACCATAGCCCTTAAGGATTACGTTAATCTTGAAAAGATCGTTGACAAGTGCGAAAAATCCGGCGTGCATACAAAGTTCATTCCGGATTACATGAGCATCATCCCTTCAATGCCCTATACCGAGGATATCCAGGGATTGTCGGCAATCAATATACGATATGTTCCGTTGTCGAACACATTCAATCAGATAATGAAGAGAGCCATCGACATTGTGGGCTCGGTGATCGGTATCATAATCACTTCACCCATCATGTTTGTTTGTGCGATCTTAGTCAGGTGTTCAAGCGAAGGTCCGATCATTTTCAAACAGGAGAGAGTTGGCCTTCACAATAAATCTTTCAATATGTACAAATTCCGTTCCATGCGCATCCAGAGCGAGGCGGATGAGAAAAAGGGCTGGACCACCAAGGACGATCCCCGTATCACAAAGGTGGGAGCGGTGTTAAGAAAAACAAGTCTTGACGAATTGCCGCAATTGTTTAATATATTGAAGGGTGATATGAGCCTGGTGGGTCCCAGACCTGAGCGCCCGCAGTTTGTGGAGCAGTTCAAGGAGGAGATCCCCAGATACATGATCAAGCATCAGGTTCGTCCCGGCCTTACGGGATGGGCTCAGGTAAACGGATACAGAGGAGATACTTCCATATATAAGAGGATCGAATACGATCTTTTCTATATCGAGAACTGGACTCTCTGGATGGATTTCAGGATAATATTCCGCACATTCTTTGTGGGATTTGTCAATAAAAATGCCTATTAGGAAATAAGTTATACTTTGGAGGAGATATGGCCAAAAACAAGAAAAAAAAGGGCGGATCTGCCGGTAAGGTTATCCTTCTTTTTGTAGAACTGCTTGTTCTTGCCGGTATAGTTGTTGCCGCATTGTTTGTCCTTGACATATTTGGCGGAACTGATGAAAACGGAAATGCAAAGGGACCTCAGAAGATCATCATAAAAGAAGATGAGATCGCCCTTAACATGAACGAAAACGTTAAAAAGAACGAGACCATGAAGGGCTATACGAATATCGCACTTTTCGGTGTGGATTCAAGAACCGGCGCTCTTGCGCAGAAGACCCGTACCGATACGATAATGATCGCATCCATCAACAATGAAACGAAGGAAGTAAGGCTTGTCAGCGTATACCGTGATACCTATCTTAACCAGATGGGAAGCAGCGATTCTTACGGAAAGTGTAACGCTTCTTATGCATACGGCGGAGCCGAGCAGGCCATCAACATGCTGAATTCCAACCTTGATATGGATATTACCGATTTTGTAACTATCGGATTTGAGGGCTTAAGAGATGTTATCGATGCTCTCGGCGGGATCAATATCGAAGTTGACGAAGAAGAGATCAAGCATATCAATAACTATCAGATTTCAATGGTAGAGACCATGGGTGGTTCCTACACCCCTGTTACCGAGACGGGTTACCAGCATCTTGACGGACTTCAGGCTACCGCATACTGCCGTATCCGTTACACAGCAGGTAATGACTTTAAGCGTACCGAAAGGCAGAGAGAGGTTTTACAGGCTACTCTTGAAGTTGCCAAGACCGTATCCGCTTCCCAGCTTGAAAAGATCTGTAACAACGTGTTCAGTGAGGTCTGCACATCTCTTGATCTTGCGGAGATCCTTGAGATATTAGGGGACCTTACCCAGTACAGTATAGTTGATGAGGGCGGTTTCCCTACGGAAGGAATGATCGCAACCGCAACCATAGGAACAAAGGGAAGCTGCGTAATCCCCGTTGATCTTGAAAATAACGTTGTATGGCTTCATGAGTTTCTGTTTAACGAGAAGGATTACGTTCCTTCCGATAACGTAAAGCAGTACAGCAGCCAGATATATGCGGATACAGCAAGCTTTATTAACTGATCAAAAAGCAGAAAATTGTGATACAATGGTGGAAGGGTGTTTGAGCCCTTCCACATTTTTATTTGAAGAGGTACAGACCATGACGGTTGATCTGATCATACCAACATATAATCCGGACAGATCATTTCTTGAACTCATCGATAAGATGGATGCCCAGACGGTGCGTCCTTCAAAGATCGTTATAACGAACACGGAGCAGAAGTATTTTGACCGGCTGATCTTTTCCACATCTTTTACAACGGAACATAAGAATGCCGACATAAGACATATCTCCAAGCGGGAGTTCGATCACGGAAGGACAAGAAATGAGAGCGTAAAGCGTTCCGATGCGGACTTTTTCCTTATGATGACTCAGGATGCAATGCCCGTAGACGATAAGCTGATAGAACGTCTCCTTGCTGTGTTCAAAAAGGATCCTACCGTAGCGGTTGCATACGCAAGGCAGGTTCCCAGGGATGATGCAACGGAGGCGGAGAAGTTTACAAGGAGCTTCAATTATCCGAAACAGTCCGCACTTCATACGGAAGCGGATATAGAGACCCTTGGGATCAAGGCTTATTTTTGTTCTGACGTATGCGCTCTTTACAAGCGTGAGATATTCGATGAACTGGGCGGATTTCTAAACCATACGATCTTTAACGAGGACATGCTTTTTGCCGCAAAGGCAATACACGCAGGATACAAGGTGGCTTATGTTGCCGAGGCTGAAGTTATCCATTCCCATAATTATACGGGAAGGCAGCAGTATAAGCGTTATTTCGACAACGGCGTTTCCCAGGCCAAGCATCCAGAGATCTTCAACGGTCTCAACGTAAAGGGCGAGGGAATGGAACTTGTAAAAAAGACCGCCGCTCACCTTAAGGGAAGCGGAAGGGGGCTTGAAGTGATCCCGTTATATTATCAGAGCGCCTGCAAGTATCTTGGCTTCAGAAAAGGAAAAAGATACAAGAGTTTATCAAAGCGTACCATTCTTCGCTGCACTTCGAATCCGGAATACTGGATAACGGACGAGCTTCTTCGCGAGCGTTCTTCCATAGATGCCCGCCAGGGCTACGGCCGCAGCGAAGCTGAACTTAAGATGCTGGCGGATACGCCGATACAGTCAAAAAAAGACAACTCGGATACTCCCGATTGAATTTCACACAATCATAATTTTTAGAACACAATTGCGTCACAATTCGGAAATACTATGAGTTCAGAAAGTTGTTAATGGAGAAAGGAGACAACGTTATGAACGAATATGGAATTGAAAACAGTAACAACATCATCAATAACGCGGAGGATCGTGATCAGTCCGCAGGAACATACAACTACGGATATAATTACACACAGCCTTCGCAACAGGGCGGGCAGACAGGCTATTATTCACAGCCTCAGCAGTCTTATTCACAGACGACCGGTCAGAGTTATACCGGACAGACATACACCGGTCAGACTTACGGTCAGCAGACCTACGGACAGAATGTGTATGCTCAGCCTGTAAAGGCAGCCAAGCCTAAGAAGAAAAACACTTTTATGCCCAAGCTTCTCGGAGCGGTTGCCATCGGACTTTCCTTTGGCGTATTCGCCGGCTTCGGTTTCTACGCAGTAAACAGTGTGACAGGCGGAACCACTACAGCGGTCGTTGAGGATAAAGAGGTTGAGTCCTTAAAGAGCGAGCTTGAGAAGTTAAAGCTTCAGCTTGCAGGTCAGAACGATACCGGGGTCACAACAATGCAGAGCGGAACAAATGCCGTAACAATGGTTTCTTCGGACGTTACGAGCGTTGTTAAAAAGGTTATGCCTTCCATGGTATCCATCAACAATCTCTATGAGGTGAGCGGTTATTACTTCGGAAGGCAGTACACTACAGAGAATACCGCAAGCGGTTCAGGTATCATAATCGGAGAAAATGATACGGAGTATCTTATTGTAACCAACTATCATGTAATAGAGGATAACAAGGAACTTACTGTTCAGTTCACTGACGAAAGCGAAGCCAAGGCCGCAGTAAAGGGCTATGAAGAATCAATGGATATTGCCGTGATAAGCGTACAGAAGTCGGAACTTTCCGCATCAACACTGGCAGCCATCGATATTGCAGAGATCGGTGATTCCGATGCACTCGTTATCGGTGAACCCGCAATTGCCATTGGTAATGCTTTGGGTTACGGACAGTCCGTTACCACAGGTGTCATAAGCGCACTTAACAGAAATCTTGAACAGGAAAACACGTACGATGCTCTGATCCAGACAAGTGCAGCCATTAACCCCGGTAACTCCGGCGGCGCACTTCTTAACATCGACGGTCAGGTCATCGGTATCAACTCCAACAAGATCGGCGGCGACACCATAGAAGGCATGGGTTATGCGATCCCCGTTAATGCCGTAAAAGATATAATTGACGAATTAAGCAACAGAGAGACCCGTTACAAAGTTGAAGAGAGCAGCAGAGGATACCTCGGTATCAAGGGCGCAACGGTTGATTCCAACACCAGCCAGGTCTACGGAATTCCCGAAGGCGTATATGTAACGATGGTATATGAAGGCTCAGCAGCCGAAGATGCAGGCATAATCGCCGGTGATGTCATCACCAGGATCGACGGCCAGAGCGTCAAGGCACTTGAAGAACTTCAGGGACTTCTCGAGTACTATTCCGGCGGTGACGCCCTTAAGGTAACCCTTTTAAGAGCAGGTTCATCAGGCTATGAAGAAAAAGAAGTAACGGTAACCTTAAGCTACAAGAGTATATTTAATTGATAAGTAAAGCCCCGATGCATTTTTAGATGCATCGGGGTTTCTTTTTGCGATAATGAAGGTTCTTTAATCCGGGATCACCAGGCCGCCGGTACGGGCCTTTATGGCCAGTTCAAGCCTTGAACGAAAGCCGGTCTTCTCGATCATATTGGTGATATGAAGCTTGACGGTGCGTTCCTTTATACCAAGCTTGTCGGCGATCTCTTTGTTGGAGCTTCCGTCGATCAGCGCTTTTAACACTTCGATCTCCCTTTCGGTAAATTCCGTGCTGACGGCATTTCCAAGCTTTATTACGGGAGTGCTGTCGGGATAAAGGGATTCGCCGTTCATGGTCCGTCTCATAACTTCAAGTATGGGCTGTTCCTGGATCTCTTTGTACCAGAAGCTTTCAATGCCGATCTTCCTCGCCCTGTCGATATAAGTAACCTCGGGCATGGAAGTGATTATGATTATCTTTGTTTCGGGACGGATATCCTTTATTCTTTTTGCGGCGGAAAGGCCGCTCTGTCCGTCCTGCATAACGATATCCAAAATCGCAAGATCCACATATTTCTGACTGACATAATCCGCAGCCTCCGAGGCGTTTGGAAATGAAGCCGCAAGTTCAAAGTCCTCGGAAGCGTTGATTATATTTCCGATGAACTGCCGCGTCATTAAAAAGTCTTCTGCAATCAGTACTCTGTATGGTTTCATAGCTTCTCCCCGTTGGGGAAGGTCAGTATCATATTGAACCCCTCTTCCCATCTGATATCCATTGTACCACCCATCTCTTCCACATGCTGCCTCAAATTCTTCAAACCGCCCTTTTCGATGATGGGGCCCTTTGGCGGATTGCCGTTATTTGTAAAACTGAATATGACGGCCGTTTCAGTTGTTTTTATCTCAATGTAAGCCTTATTACCCAGGGCGTGACGAAGCACGTTTGTTATATGTACCGTAAGCGCCGTATCCAAAACCTTTCTGATGTGGGGATCTTCGGGGATCTCTCCTGTAATTTCCGGTTCCACACCCATATTTTTGGCTTGGGCCACGTAATATTCGGCATTACTTGAGATGCTTACAGGCTTATACAGTGAGCCTTCGGAAATTTCGGTGATTATGCGATCCCACTCGGAAATGATCGCCTCTTTTGACATAGGATACCGGCCGGTAAGATATGCTTTTGTAACAAGAAGGCATCTTCCGAGACTGTCGTGGATCTTTGTTTTTGCTTCAAGGCTTTCTTTTTCCAGGGAAAGATAGGATGTGATCTGTGAAAGCCCGTAGCCGGACCTTTTATACAAGGCCGGGATACTGAGGGTCTTTCCGGCAATAACGGGATAGGATGCCGTAAGCGCGATGTTCCATGTGTCATCCTCCTCGTAAATGTTAAGCTCTGCGCCTAAAGCCCGGAAGAACTCCTTATCCGCAAGGGAGGAGAGGGCATCGGCATCGGTGTGAGGATCGTCGGTATTCATATCAAATTCAACATTAAGTGTTACGGATACATCCTGCTCTGAGCGTCCCGTTACCAGCTTTACATAGCAGGCACTGGCTGTTTTGTAGATTATATTCTTTAACATCTTAAATGTACCGGAGATAAAAGCTTCCGGTACTTCTACGGCCTCGCCGCTTTCCTCAAACCCGGCTGTGACCCTGGAAAAATCGAAAAAGCCGATGGCTTCTCTTATGGCAAGAGACAATTCACCTGAACTTAGTAAACCGGTTTTTGAAGCCATAAGTTCAAGGTTTGCTCTTCTTTTTATGTATATACCGATAAAGGAAATGCGGATGATCCCGTCCCGGAATGTTTCATCATCAGCTTCTTTAAGCCTGTCAAGTATACTTCTGATCTCAGTGATCTCACTTCTGACGGTACCGGATATTTTGTCACTTATCCATGCCCTGTCCCTGGCCAGGGAGACTGTGGGAATGAGTCCGACTCCGATCATGGATTCCCAGAAACCGATAAAAAGAAACTCATAGATCTCCTGGATGTTATATAAAGAATTGCCTCCGATCTTTGGGCTTGAACCACCGCAGACAATGTAATACCAGAACCACAGGATAAGCCCCAACAACTCTACGGCTGCGGGAAGCATCCAGAGCATATTGAAGGAGGAGATGATACATTTTCTGATGGCTATGATAAATGTGGACAGGGTGAGAAGAACATACCAGATGATGACCAGGTAACCAAACAATCCCATACTGCTGTATTCTTCATCTCCTACATAGCGGATCTTTATGGCAAGGCCGTGAAGATCGTTTGTGAGCACAACAACAAGCAGTACGGCGCATATTGTTTTTAGAAGGTTTAAGAGAATACGATATTTCTTCATATCCCTTCCGCCGATGGCCAGGCTGATCATCAGTGACAGAAGGGGAGTGATGAGTATCGGGATATAGTAGCCGTACCACATAAGTCTGTGGGGGAAGGTATTGGGCGTAACAAGGTGGTATTTGATAAATCTGAAGATGAACAAAAGAGTCAGCAGAAGGCCGCTCAGACTCATGTTCCGTCGTATATATGTGTTGGGGATCTCATCCTTAAGGGAATAAACCCAGAAGAGTGCCAATGCGGTATAAGAGTAGGTCGTCAGGTCATTTATGTGGAATAAATGAACAAAGAAACCGCCCCAGAGAGCAGTGAGCACTAACCATATTAAAATAATACATTCTGTTTTTATTCTTCCTTTGACCATATGTGCCCCTCATGATATTCACTGTTTAGGATTATCTCACGAATTGAGTTCGATGACTATGTACTTTGGTACATTTTTCGGAATTAAAAAATTATTAATACCTGCCCTTTCGTACATATTCAGAAAAAGCCGGGCATGATAACGTATAAAATGAACTTTATTTTATTTGGAAAAGTCACTAAAGGAGGGGCTATGTATAAGAACAAAATGTTAAAGAGGATATTATCCTATGTGCTTTGCACCATGCTTATCCTGGGGCCGGTACCCGAAAGCATGCTTACGGCCGATGCGGCCGGGATTACGGCGGAGTCTGTGGATATATCCGAAAACGAAACCACGGAATCATCTGATTCTGAGACGGAAGAAGAGACTGTTACGGAGGAAGTGACGGTCACTGAGGAAGAGACCTCGGATATTGAGACGGTGAAGGAGATCGACAAGGATGATCCCGAGTTGTTGGGTGCTGTGACGGAATATGATCTCTGG
>JAEEGL015499545.1_pt1 | contig 11409 bp, 7 predicted proteins | sample 9134231 | NCBI WGS metagenome assembly JAEEGL01 (sample SAMN16246548, study PRJNA631951) | gut metagenome | biome: gut microbiome; feature: rumen; material: fiber-attached | host: Bos | place: Iran: Karaj | collected 2018-10
ATCCTTATTATTGTAATTTATATAATAAAGTCGCTCTCCATTGTTATTGGTTTCAGTATAAATATAAGCAGGCTTGTTGTTTATAGCTCTTGCAAATAAAACGTTATCTTTAGAGATAGTCCCGATTTTTTTCTGAGCAAAGGCAGGCAAGCATAAAAATCCAATTAAAATAATTATTGAAAGCTTTGTTTTCATATAAATAATTCCTGATAATTATTTAAATATTATATTTATTTTTCTGAGTTTATATAAGTGCTCCAATCATTCTGACTATAAAAGCACAAAGCCATGCCAGAGTACATTGCCATATGACAAGGGATGCTGCCCATTTTGCACCAAGTTCTCTTTTTACAGAAGCAACAGCCGCAATACAAGGCGTGTACAGAAGACTGAATACTAAAAGGCTTGCTGCAGCAAGTGGAGAAAGCGCTGCTTTAACTCCGCCGGCAAACAAAATCTGCAGAGTAGAAACAACGCTTTCCTTTGCCATAACGCCAGAAATCAAGCTTGTACAGATTCGCCAGTCGCCAAGTCCAAGCGGACGGAACAGAGGCTCAAGCAGTCCTGCAATAAGCGCCAGAATGCTCTGCGAAGAATCTTCGATATAATTCAAATGTAAGTCAAAGCTCTGTAAGAACCAGATAACGATTGTTGCAATAAAAATTACAGTAAAGGCACGTTCAAGAAAATCCTTTGCCTTTTCCCATAAAAGCTGGGCTGTGTTTTTTACACTAGGCAGGCGGTAGTTAGGAAGCTCCATTACAAAAGGAACTGGCTCTCCTTTGAAGATTGTTTTTTTGTAAAGAAGTGCACACAAAATTGCAATCACAATTCCAAGAACGTAAAGGCCTGTCATAATCAAGCCGCCACACTTAGGGAAAAATGCGGCAACAAAGAATGCATAAATCGGAAGCTTTGCAGTGCAGCTCATAAACGGAGTAAGAAGGATTGTCATCTTACGGTCTCGTTCACTAGGAAGAATTCTTGTAGACATAACGGCTGGAACTGTACAGCCAAAGCCAATCAAAAGCGGAACAATACTACGGCCCGAAAGACCAATTTTTCGAAGCAGAGTATCCATTACAAACGCAACTCGCGCAATGTAGCCTGAGTCTTCAAGCAGCGAGAGGAACAAGAACAACGTAACAATTACAGGCAGAAACGAAACAACACTTCCAACACCTGCAAATATTCCGTCAATAATCAGTGAGTGAAGAATTTCGTTTATGCCTGCAGCGGTGAGTCCTTTGTCAATAAAGCCTGTAAACGCATCAATTCCTCGTTCCAGAAGTCCCTGCAAAAATGCGCCGATTACATTAAACGTAAGGAAGAATACAAGTCCCATGATTACAATAAAAAGCGGAATGCCTGTGTATTTGCCTGTGAGGAGCTTGTCTATTTTCTGCGAGCGGATTCGTTCTTTGCTTTCGCGAGGCTTTGTTACAGTCTGATGGCATACATTTTTAATGTAAGCATATCGCATATCTGCCATGGCCGCACTTCGGTCAAGGCCACGTTCTTTTTCCATTTGAAGGGAAATATGTTCAAGAGTTTCTTTTTCATTTACATCAAGATCAAGCTGGTACAAAATGCGCTTGTCGCCTTCGAGGAGCTTACTTGCTGCAAAGCGAACCGGAATACCTGCCTTTTCTGCATGGTCGTGAATAAGGTGAATAACAGCATGAAGCGCACGATGAACAGCACCACCAGAATTATTTACATCACAAAAATCCTGACGAAGAGGTTTTTCTTGATAGTACGCAACGTGAACCGCATGCTTTATAAGCTCATCAACACCCTGATTTTTAGAAGCAGAAATTGGAACGACAGGGACACCAAGCATCTCTTCCATTTTGTTTACGTTTACGGAGCCGCCGTTGCCTGTCATTTCGTCCATCATGTTCAGGGCAATTACCATCGGTACATCCATTTCGAGCAGCTGCATTGTAAGGTAAAGGTTTCGTTCGATGTTAGTTGCATCTACAATATTAATAATTCCACGAGGCTTTTCATTAAGAACAAAATTGCGTGAAATGATTTCTTCGCTTGTATAAGGAGACATTGAATAAATGCCGGGAAGGTCTGTAACAAGAGTATTTTCGTGGCCGCGGATTGCGCCGTCCTTGCGGTCTACAGTAACTCCAGGAAAGTTTCCAACATGCTGGTTAGCACCTGTTAACTGATTAAAAAGAGTAGTCTTTCCGCAGTTCTGATTTCCGACAAGTGCATAGGTAAGGGTAGTGCCCGCTGGAAGTGGATTGCCGTCGCCCTTTGCATGAAAGCGTCCTCCTTCACCAAGACCTGGGTGTTCAGTTTTATGTTCAGGAGCTGGCTCGTGCACAGTTGCAGCATCAAGCTGTTCAGCTTCAATTTTATCTGCATCGGCTGCGCGCATGGTAAGCTCGTATCCGTTGATTTCAAATTCAATCGGGTCGCCCATAGGTGCAAGCTTAACCTTTGTAATTTCTGTTCCAGGAATTACACCCATATCCAGAAAATGCTGGCGAAGTTCTCCATTGCCACCAACCACATTAATTCGAGCTACTTTTCCAATCGGCAAATCCTTAAGTGTCATAGCTATATTATATTATTTTTTCAAAAACAATGCTATTATTGAAGAGATGGCAACTCAATCTTCAAACCTCCTCCTGGGGACCAGCGGTTATGATTACCCGGAATGGAAGGGCGTATTTTATCCCGAAGACCTCAAAAGAAAAGATTTTCTTTCTTACTATTCAACCCAGTTTAATGCGCTTGAATTGAATAATACATTTTACAATATGCCGGATGCGCAAAGAATGCTTTCGTTTTACGACCGAGGTGAGGGCAGATTAAGCTTTAGTGTAAAGGCTAACAGACTCTTGACCCATGAGGTCGGCGCAGATTGGATCATGAAGGCAAAAATCTTTAGAGATGCAGTAGGCCCTCTTTTAGAAAAACAAGCCTTGTGTACTGTTCTTTTCCAGTTTCCGCAAAGCTTTCATTACACAAACGAAAACAGAATATATCTTGCAAAATTAATAGATGAGTTTAAGGGATTTCCCGTAGTTGTAGAGTTCCGCCATGCAGAATGGATAAAGGAATCTGTGCTAGCCGGTCTGAATGAAAGAGGCACCTCCATAGCCATGTGCGACATGCCGGAGTTGAAATATCTACCGAAAATGAGGGCCACACCAACCAGCTCTCTCTTTTACCTTCGTCTCCACGGTCGCAATGCCGATGCCTGGTACGCCGATAATGCCACCCCAAATGGTTCCGCCCGTTATACCTACGACTACTCAGACAACGAACTAAAAGAATTTGTACCTGTAATCCAAAACGTAATCCTAACAGGCAAAAAGCCGATAGTCTTTTTCAACAATCACCCCAACGGCAGCGGCGCCAAAAACGCAAAAAGATTGTTTGAGCTTTTGAAGGAATAAAATCTAGTTTACTTTGGCTCCCTAACAATCCCAGTAAACAAATTAATTCCTGTTTCCTTATCTCTTATAACATACGCAAACGGATGGTCTGCAGTAAATGGAATTGATGGCTGTGGCATAGCACTGGTGGCCTTCATTCCAAACATTGTCACTGCAGCCGCTTTTGTTTCTTTTTCGTTTACCTGGATGCGTACCTGATGAATAGCGGCGTCTACATAAAGGTTGTTTCCGTCTATAAAGATTTTTGAAAGATTACTAGTTGTCGGATCAAAGGCTGCTGTCATGCCAAGTCCTTGAAGAACTGGGATAAGGTCATATTTTGAAGTAAGGTCAAACTTCGGAAAAGAAACCTTTACACGGCTGTAGTTTTTTTCCTGACCAAAATTTTCTAGCAGTGTGTGAAGGTTTGCCTGCGTAAAATCGTATTCATAATCGTATGGAAGAAAAACTATCATTGAATAGCGGCTGTCTTTGTAGGCAAACTCTACAATCTGGAAGGTATCATCCTGGTAATAAGGAATGCTCGTAGTTTTATGCATCATTTTCACAGTTGTCTGATTTTCCTTTATCTTATAGAAAGGCTGGTCGTAGGTAGCGCTCTCATCAAATTCAGATTCCCATTTTTGATTAAAATATAATGTTTTTAGTAAAACAAGCTGTGTGGCTGTAGGAAGGTCCTCCTGTAAAAAGTTTTCTATAAGCTTTTCTGTTTTTACCGAAATAAATGCGTTTATTTCTTTACGAACCTTCGGTCCCTTGTAAAAATCAGTTGGTTTAATTATAAAATCATAGTCTTTTGTAAATTGCTCGTATGCACTTTGTATTTGAAGCGATTTTTTATACCAGAGCGAATTTGTCATATTTTCTGTACCGGTGATGATTGCTTTAATCTGATTGTCGGCAACCTCGGATGGCTCAAGTGCAATTACCGTATTAATCTGATCTTTTGTTATGCCATCTGCTCCGCTTTGAAGTGCATAAAGCAAGCTGTAAATTGATATTGCAGAATAGTTCACATTACCGTTTGTAGCGCTTAAAGTTTGGTAAAGCTTTGTGTCAAACGAATTGATTGAATCGGTTGCAATTGTAAGTGGCTCCATAGGCTCATTCGCAAACATAAGAAAAGCGGACGTTGTGAATGTTAAAAAAAGTGATGTTAGTTTCTTCATAGTTACTATATAAACAAGCAGAGCAAGCACGTGGATACAATTTTTGACTTTTTTCCTATATTCCCACATCCTCAAAAATATGATATTCTTTATAGAAACAATCGTCGCATAAAGTGCGGCTATGACATTCACTTGGGGAAAAATACATGAAACTTTACAATTCTGGTGTAATTTACGAAAACGGAGCTCTTCGCGAGGCAGCAGCTTCTGCAGACGGAGCTAAAAAAACAATCGCTTATTCAATTTTACAAAAGCATAACACAAGCGGCGACGAATCAAAGCTTAAAATCAAATTTGATAAAATAACTTCTCACGATATTACTTATGTTGGAATTATTCAGACTGCTCGTGCTTCAGGGCTTGAAAAGTTCCCGATTCCTTACGTACTTACAAACTGTCATAACTCACTTTGTGCAGTTGGCGGTACTATTAATGATGATGACCACATGTTTGGTCTTAACTGTGCTCAGAAATATGGTGGTGTTTATGTTCCACCTCATCAGGCTGTAATTCACCAGTATGCACGCGAAATGCTTGCTGAATGTGGAGCAATGATTCTTGGTTCTGACAGCCACACACGCTATGGTGCTCTTGGTACTATGGCAATTGGAGAAGGCGGCGGTGAGCTTGCAAAGCAGCTTCTCGGTAAAACTTATGATGTAAATTATCCAGGTGTTGTTGCCATTTATCTTACAGGTGAGCCTGTTGCTGGTGTTGGTCCTCAGGACGTTGCTCTTGCAATTATTAAAGAAGTTTTTGAAAGCGGCTTTGTAAAGAACAAGGTTATGGAATTTATAGGTCCAGGTGTTGCAAAGCTTTCTGCTGATTTCCGTATTGGCGTTGATGTAATGACTACAGAAACAACATGTCTTTCTTCTATCTGGGAAACAGACAGCAAAATTGAAGAATGGTATGCAATTCACGGCAGAGTAGGTGCTTACAAGGAGCTCAAGCCTGCAAATGGTGCTTATTACGACGCTGCAATCGAAATTGATCTTGGCGCTATCCGTCCTATGATTGCAATGCCATTCCACCCAAGCTGCGCATATACAATTGAAGACGTTAATAAGAATCTTGATGATGTTTTGACAGACGCAGAAAATCGTGCAAAGGTTAGCTTTGGCGACAAGGTTGATTTTAATCTTCATAACAAGATTATTGATGGAAAGCTTTATGTTGACCAGGGAATTATTGCCGGTTGTGCAGGTGGTGGTTATGAAAACATCTGTGCTGCAGCAGATATCCTTAAGGGTAAAGATAGCGGTAACGGTAAGTTTGTTCTTAGCGTTTATCCTGCTTCTATGCCTGTTTACATGGAGCTTATGAAAAACGGTGCCTTTGCAGCCCTTATTGATGCAGGTGCTGTTGTTAAAACTGCCTTCTGTGGTCCATGTTTTGGTGCCGGAGATACTCCTGCTAACGGTGCATTCTCTATCCGCCATTCAACAAGAAACTTCCCTAACCGCGAAGGTTCAAAGATTCAGAATGGTCAGCTTTCTTCTGTTGCTCTTATGGATGCCCGCTCAATTGCTGCAACTGCTGCTAACAAAGGCTTCCTTACTGCTGCTACAGAATACGATACAGAATTCAGCGGTAAAAAGTATTTCTTTGACAAGGATATTTACGAAAAACGCGTATACGATTCAAAGGGTGTAGCTCATCCAGAGGTAGAAATTCAGTTTGGTCCAAATATCAAAGACTGGCCAAAAATGGAAGCACTTCAGGATAACCTGCTTGTAAAGGTTGTAAGCGAAATTCATGATCCTGTAACAACTACAGATGAATTGATTCCTTCTGGTGAAACTTCTTCATTCCGTTCAAATCCACTTGGACTTGCAGAATTCACTCTTAGCCGCCGCGATCCTGCTTATGTAGGACGTGCAAAGGCAATTCGTGATGAAGTAAAGAACCCAGGATCAAATAAAGATATCCGTGAAGAAATTGAAGGCATCCAGCATACACTTAAAGATATTTGTCCTGATATGCATTTAAATACAACAATCGGTTCTACAATCTTCGCTGTAAAACCAGGTGATGGTTCTGCCCGTGAACAGGCTGCAAGCTGCCAGAGAGTTTTGGGTGCTTGTGCTAACATTGCAAATGAATATGCAACAAAGCGTTACCGTTCAAACCTCATCAACTGGGGTATGCTCCCATTTGTTTACAATGGCGACCATACAAAGCTTCCATTCCAGAATGGTGACTATGTTTTCATTCCTGGAATTAAAAAGATGGTTGTAGAAAAGCTTCCGACAATCAAGGCATACGCCGTAAATCCAAAGGGCGACATCAACGAGTTCGAACTTTCAATAGGCGACCTTACCGACGACGAGCGCAAAATCATTCTTGCTGGTTGTTTGATTAATTTCTATCGAGGGTAGGTTTTTCTGCAAATTTGATTTACCATAGGGGATTTCTCTTGCAAATTCCCTATAATAGAATATAATTATATATCATGAAATTTAAGGTCTTTTTTGTTACTATTATTAGTATCCTTTTGAGTGTTTTATCATCTTGTTCGAGCAAAGAAGACAATCCAAGGCTTTATTTAACAGATTTTTACTGGGCAATGACCACAGAAGAAAGTGATGTTTCAGAAGCCGACAATCTTACATATAAAAAGTTAGAAAAACTGGAATATAAGAATATCCGCAAGCAGATTGGTTCTAAAGGCGATTATGTATGGGTAAAAACAACCTTCCGATTACCTGATGAGCTCAAAGGCGATGACCTTTCTATGCTTGTTCCGTACATCCATTTTGCAGAAGAGCTTTATTTAAACGGCTACTACATTGATGATTACGGCATTATGGAAGGTGGCCCAGAATCTCCAAGGATTCAGGAAGCGGGCTTTATGGCTCATCTTTTTGATTTTCCAGAAAGCTTTTTGAATCAGGAAGGCGATAATACTGTCTACATAAAAATCTTTACTCTTGGAAGTGGTTCTATTTGTGGAGATATTTTTGTAGGCCTTCGTGAAGATGCCTGGAGTACATCAGACAAGCTTACCTTCTGGCATTCGCGTATCTATATCTTCCTTGAAGGTATTATGCTTTGTGTAAGCATATTCTTCTTAATGATTTTCTTTGCTTACCGTAAGGAACGAATTTACATTTATTTTTCACTGCTGAATCTTCTTTCGTTTATATTCTTCTCTACATTGTTCGCAGGTGATCTTCCGTGGGTTGGCTTCCATGGAGGTATTCCATTCTTATGGTTCTTCAAACTTGCTAAATGTGCCACATTCTTTGGCCTTGAATATCTTTTCTCTCTGTTTATTTTCGATTATCTTGAACTCAAGCATAATCTTGCCGAAAGAATTGTGCGTGGAATGTATTTATTTGGAGCAGTTACTCTTTGTGTTACAGCCTCAACATATCATGATCTTCTGAATATTTCACATTTTATTATATGGCCTAGCGTAATTGATATTCAGATTGCTATAGGTCTGATTCTTTATCATATGTGGAAATCAGAAAAGCGCGAAAGGGCACGTCTTTTGATGTTTACGCTTGCTCCATTCCTCATTACTGTAAATGCAGATTTCATCATAAAGACTTTCTTTAACAATATCGAACTTACTTACTTCTCAATGTATGGATGGATTGGTACTGTAATGATTTTCTTCCTTACATTCAGCTTTGATTATCAGAAAATCAGTTCTCGTCTTGAATATCTTAATACTGAACTTAAAAATGAAGTTGGTGAGCAGACACGCCAGCTTAAAGAAGCAAATGACAGACTTGAGCATGAAATGGAAATTGCGTCTGAAGATATGCACATGGCCGCCATTGTTCAGCAGAAATTCTTCTATATTCCAAAGGTTGAATTTGCTAACTGGGATTATGCTGTGTGTTATGAGCCTCTTTCACAGGTTTCGGGTGATCTTTTCAATTTCTTCTATGATGATGAAGTGTTAAACGGCATTTCGTTGTTCGATGCTTCGGGACATGGTGTTGCGGCCAGTCTTATTACAATGCTTTCTGAAAATATCATTCGTCAGGTATATGTTGATGAGCTTGATCGTGAAGTTCCTCTTGGAAAAGTCCTTACAGATATAAACGAAAATCTTATTGCTGCAAAGGGCAAGGTTGATAACTTCCTTACTGGTATTCTTCTTGGCTTTAAAGATAATGATGAAAAATCTTCTACAGTTTCAATTGCAAATGCAGGACATCCTCGTCCGTTTATTTACAAGAGTGCTGATGATATGGTAATGGAACTACAACCGCCTAGTCAGGATTTCATATTCGGACCAATTGGTATTAAAGGAATAGAAGACGAATATCGTTCTTTTGATATTACAATGGAATCTGGTGATATTCTGATTTTGTATACTGATGGACTTACAGAAACAATGAATATTCGCCGTGAGGATTTTGGAAAATCAAGCGTACAAGCCCTGCTTCAGCGTAATCACGATCGTAGTGCACAGGATATTCTTGATATTATCCTTCAAAAGCTTAATGAACATTCAGCAGGCGCACCTCGTTCCGACGACTTAACTACAATTATTATTAAGAGAAAATAGGGGGTCCCTGAGCTTGTCGAAGGGGCAGAAGGAGGCATGTTATGGTAGACTACACAGAAGGTTCAGGAAAACAGTATCACACAGGTGTTGGTCCTGATGACATTGGAAAATATGTTATTATGCCAGGCGATCCAAAACGTTGTGCCAAGATTGCAGAACATTTTGAAAATGCTAAGCTTGTTGCTGATGTTCGTGAATATGTTACTTATACCGGAACTTTAGCCGGCGAAAAGGTGAGTGTAACTTCTACAGGTATTGGCGGTCCTTCTGCTTCTATTGCAATTGATGAGCTTGCTAAATGCGGTGCACACACTTTTATTCGTGTTGGGACATGCGGTGGTATGCAGGAAGAGGTTATGGGTGGCGATATTGTTATTGCTACTGGTGCAGTTCGCATGGAAGGTACAAGCCGTGAATTTGCTCCAATTGAATATCCTGCTGTTCCTCATATTGATTGTGTAAATGCCCTTGTTGATGCTGCAAAAACTCTTGGTGCTCCTCATCATGTTGGTGTTGTTCAGTGTAAGGATTCTTTTTTTGGTCAGCATGAACCAGAAGTTATGCCTGTAAGCTATGAACTTGAAAATAAATGGCAGGCATGGCTTAGAATGGGCTGTCTTGCAAGCGAAATGGAAAGTGCTGCATTGTTTATTGCGGGGCAATTCCTTCGTGTTCGCGTAGGCTCGTGCTTTTTAGTAGTTGCAAATCAAGAGCGCGCAAAAAAAGGTCTGCCTAACAAACAGGCACATGATACTGAATTAGCAATTAGTGTTGCTGTGAAGGCATTAGAGCAGTTAATAATTCAAGATAGAAAATAAACAAACAAATAGGACTTACCCTCTCGTACTCCGGGTAAGCCCTATTTGTTCTTATTCAGTCTGTTGTTACTTTCTAACAGTTAATTACTATTTATTATCTACTATATCCTATGCCTTTACAGTATATTCTTTAACCCCCAGTACAGTTTCACCGTCAATCTGGAGTGAGCGAGGGCTGTCGAATTCTACCTTTATTTCTTTTCCTTTGTGAATTATACAGTTCTTTTTATATTTTATGTGTTCACCGGTAAAGATTTTTGAGAAAATCATAAGAACACTAAGTCTTACTTTTCCGCGGAAAACAAGAATAGAAACTGTGTGTTCAGGATCACTTCTGTCCTGATCTGGTACAGCCATCATTCCACCGCCATAAAAACGTCCCTTCATTGTAGATGCAAGGAAAACATCGCTGTAATGGTATTCTTTTCCGTCAACAGTTACCTTTGCATTTGTTTTCTTATACTTATACAAAGCACCTTTTACAGCAATTGGTGTATAGTTGATTGGTTTATCACCTTCTTTTGCACGAATAATATCACCCTGTTCGCAGCACCAGCCGTCAATACCATATCCAATACCATTAATGAACTTCTGTGATTTTCCATTAATTGTTACAACAGGAAGGTTTTGAATGTAATTGTTGATATTAATAAGAACTGTATCTGGTTTACCATGGATATCACGGTTAAAATCGTTTCCACTTCCAAGTGGGAAATAGAAAACTGGTTTTTTAAGATCAGATTCGTCTACTTCATTTATAAATCTGTTGATTGTACCGTCACCACCACAAAGAACAACACGTTCGTCTGCAGCAACCTTGTTCATAAAAGTCTTATAATCAAAGTCTGGTGTCATTTCAACATAATTCAAATCATTGTTGGTCAAAACCTCATCCAACTGATAAACTTTTGTCTTAGCCGATTTATTTCCAGAAATCGGATTGTACAAAATAATATACTTTGCGTTCATTTTTTTCCTCCAAAATGAATATATTATTTTAACTCTAACTAAGAAAAAAAACAAGTTTTTCAATTATACATATTGCATATTCTTACAAAAAATTGTATATTTTCTGTATATTTATGCAAAATTAGTGTCTTTAGGAGGCATATTATGGCAAAAGATAAGGTAGTTCTTGCTTATTCAGGTGGACTTGATACAACAGTTATCATCCCATGGCTCAAAGAAAATTATGATTATGATGTAATCGCTGTGTGCATTGATGTTGGACAGGGCGATGACTGGGCAAGCATTAAAGCTCGTGCACTTAAAACTGGTGCTTCTGCATGTTATGTTGTAGATGCACGTCAGGAATATATTGAAGAATACATCTGGCCTGCAGTAAAGGCTAATGCAGTTTATGAAGATGAATATCTTCTTGGAACTTCTACTGCTCGTCCTCTTATTGGAAAAATCCTTGTAGAATATGCCCGCCAGGAAGGTGCTGTTGCAATTTGTCACGGTGCTAC
>JAEEGL015929301.1_pt1 | contig 11409 bp, 15 predicted proteins | sample 9134231 | NCBI WGS metagenome assembly JAEEGL01 (sample SAMN16246548, study PRJNA631951) | gut metagenome | biome: gut microbiome; feature: rumen; material: fiber-attached | host: Bos | place: Iran: Karaj | collected 2018-10
CGGCGGATTCTTCTCTCCAGTCGGCTGGGAAATTGACGAGCTTGCAGCATACAAATAATCATAAAAGAAGGAAGATGCGATGAAAACAATTTATCTTGCAGGCGGATGTTTCTGGGGACTTCAAAAGTTTTTTGACCAGTTCGATGGCGTCATTTCCACTCAGACAGGAGACGCCAACGGAAACACAGAAAATCCAACTTATGAGGACGTAAAGCACAATCATTCAGGCCACACGGAAACGGTCAAAATCGAATACGACGAAAGTGTCATCACCCTCACAAAACTCCTGGAATATTATTTTCTCGCGATTGATCCTTATTCAGTCAACAAGCAGGGAGAAGATGAGGGCGAAAATTACCGCACTGGAATCTACTACGATGATGAATCACTTTTGCCTGAAATAAAAGCTGAATTTGAGAAGCAGGAGCAGATTGAAGGCAAGAAATTTGTGGTTGAGCTTCTTCCACTTAAAAATTATTACACGGCGGAAGAATATCATCAAAAATATCTGGAAAAAAATCCAAAAGGATATTGTCATCTTCCGCTCAAATTGTTTTCCATCGCAAAAAAAAAGGAATCAAACAGTTAATCAAGATGACTTTTTCGGGCTTCCTTGCCCGATGGCTAACGCCACGTTTTTAGAGATTATCGCCTGTCCTGACCTCCTTGTCAGTTCAGGCTTCGACAACTTGCTTCGCAAGTTGCTTATTTCGGGCATCCGTGCCCGATGGCTAACGCCACGTTTTTAGAGGTACAAAATGGCATTGGACGAACAGACAATTTACCGAGAACATCCGTGTTTCGGACCGCACAAGCACAACAAGGGACGCATTCACCTTCCAGTAGCGCCAGGCTGCAACATCGAATGCCGCTTTTGCGACAGAAAAATCAATGAAGACGAAAACAGACCTGGAGTTACAAGCACAGTCTTAAAACCGCAGGAAGCATGCGAATACATCCGCAAGGCTCTTGCGCGCTGCCCTGAACTTACAGTCGTCGGAATCGCAGGCCCTGGTGACACTCTCGCAACCCCTTACGCCCTTGAAACATTCCGTCTCGTCAAAAAAGAATTTCCTCACCTCATCCGATGCATGAGCACAAACGGACTTTTGCTGCCAGAAAAGGCTGATGAACTTATTGAGGTTGGAATCGACACACTCACTGTGACAGTCAATGCCGTGGAGCCTGAAATCGAAGCCCAGCTCAACAAAAAAATCATCTATCACGGAAAAATCTACACCGGCGTTGAAGCCGCAGAGATTCTGATTCACAATCAGATTGAGGGCATAAAAAAAGTGGCAAAATCAGGAATGCTTATAAAAGTAAATTCCGTCCTCTGCCCCGGAATCAATGACCAGCACATTGAAGAAATCGCCTATACCGTAAAGGACGCAGGAGCGCACATATACAACATCATTCCGCTGATTCCACAGAATGAGCTTAAAGATCTGCACGCACCTACATTTACTGAATTGGACAATGCCAGAAAAGCCGCCTACCCTTACATCAACATCTTTACTCACTGTGCCCACTGCCGCGCCGATGCAATCGGAGTTCCAGGAGAGTACGATATCGGAAGTGAAATCTACATGGGTCGCGTAAACTCAAAAGAGACTTTCAGTCACGGTTGATTTTATTTGCTTTTAAGCAGACAGCGCCCGCTGTTTTTCTTCCATGAAAAAATGCAATAGATACTAAAAGAATTACTTATGTCTAACTTTCAGAAAAAAAATCGAAATAATTGATTTAAATTTCTCAGATAAATATAATTTAACCACATATAACTAAAAATAGATATGAGAAATTTATTTTAGCTATCATTAACATCTTTACTAAAGTGAGGCATATTTATGGCATTTTCTAACAAATGGGTTGCTTTTGGTGTTGGCGTTGCAGCTGGTGTTGCCGCAGTTTCACTTGTAAAAAATCCTGCTTTCAAAAAAGCTTGTGCAGCAGTAGTTGGCAAAGGCTTGCAGCTCAAAGATGATGCCTGTGCATTTGCAGAAAGCGTAAAGGAAGACGCTCAGGACATCGTTGCCGAGGCAAAATACAACAACTCAAAGAAAGCCGAGGCTAAGGCATAAGGTCATCGCTAAAAACTCCCCTTCGGGGATTTTTTAGCGATTCCGACGAGTTTAAACTCCTGAAAATAACAGGAGTTTAAACATCGCATTTTTAGAGTTTTGATTAAGTCTGAGGCAAAATCTTGACCATTTCAATTCATCACAGCTTGCCGGGAAGGCTTCGCGTTCATTATGACTTGCGCGAAATCACTCCCAGGCAGGCAATTCTCGCCCAGAGCCTGATTGCCGTTCAGGAAGGAATTACTGACATTTCCGTCAACACTAACATCGGCTCTTATCTGATTATCTTTGATTCTTCTATTATATCTCAGGGCGAAATCGAAAATCTTTTCAAGGCTTTAGGAGATAAATATCTTGAGGACGAAAAGCTGCTTGAGGCTGTCGCTCAGATTCCAATCACAGAAAGCATCATGAGCATTTTCATCAGCACGATGATAAATCATTTTGCAAAAAAGCTGTTTCCGCTTCCTGTAAGGCAGCTCCTGCTCTTAATGAATGTTCTTCCGCGGGTAGCTTCTGCCCTGTCAACTTGTGTTCAGCAGGGAAAAGTCTTCTCAACACAGATGCTCGATGCGGCGGCTCTTACGACAGCGGTTTTAACAGGAAACACGAACACGGCTTCTTCAATCTCCATGCTTTTGACTTTGGGTGAAGAAATAGAGGAAGTGACAAAGCGGGTTTCTTACGGAAACCTTGCCCACAAGCTTCTGATTTCTGATGAGCCTGTCCACATTCTTGAAGACGGCCAGGAAAAAACGATTCCGGCAGAAGCCCTCAAAAAAGACGATCTGGTCATTGTGCGTGAAGGAAGCATGATTCCCTGCGACGGCAGTGTGGAAAGAGGCGAAGGCATGGTCAACCAGGCCAGCATCACGGGCGAAAGTCTTCCTATCGAAAAAAAGGCTGGAAGCGGAGTCTTTGCAGGCACGATTTTAAGCGAAGGCGAGCTTGTAATCCGCACCCGCTCGACAGGACAAGACACAAAGGTTCAGAACATCATTCAGATGATAGACAATTCCCAGAACCTCAAGGCCTCTGTTCAGCGCCGCTCAGAAAATCTTGCCGAAAAAATTGTTCCCTTCAATTTTGCCCTGGCTGGTCTTACCTGGCTTTTTACAAAAAATCTCACCAAAACAATGTCAACTTTGATGGTAGATTATTCCTGTGCCATGAAACTTGCAGCTCCGATTGCAGTTCTTTCTGCCATGAAAGAAGCCGCGGCTCTTGGAATAAGCGTCAAAGGCGGAAAATATCTTGAGGAGGCTGCCGAAGCCACGACGATTATCTTTGACAAAACCGGAACTCTCACTTATGCGAACCCCAAAGTCGAAAAAATTTATGCGATGAAAGATTTTGGTGAGGATTTTGTCTTGCAGACTGCGGCCTGCCTTGAAGAGCATTTTCCCCATCCTCTCGGTCGGGCAGTCGTAGCCCATGCCGAAGAAAAAGGCCTCTTCCACCCGGAAAATCACACGAAGGTCGAGTACATTGTGGCCCACGGAATCGCATCCACTTTGGACGGCAAAAAAGTCCGGATTGGAAGCGCGCATTTTATCTTTGATGATGAAAAAATTCCTTTTGACGAAAAAGCCCGTGACATTCAGGAAGAATGTGCAAAAACTGGTCAGTCGCTTTTGTATCTTTCTTACGACGGAGAACTTGCCGGCGTGCTTTCAATCGGAGATTCTGTGCGCCCCGAAGCGAGGGAAGTCATTCAGAATCTCAAAAAAACTGGAATCCGCCGCTGCGTCATGATTACAGGCGACACCGAAGGAGCGGCAAAAAAAATTGCTGAGAGTGCAGGCCTGGACGGCTGGTATTCACAGGCTTTGCCCGAAGATAAAGTCAGCCTGATTGAAAAAGAAAAGAAAAATGGCAAGGTCATTATGCTTGGAGACGGAATCAATGATGCCCCTGCCCTTTCTGCGGCGGACGTTGGAATTGCCATCGAAGGAAGCTCTTCAATCGCAAGCGACACTGCGGACATCGTCTTAAGCGAGGGCGGATTAAACAATGTGGCAACAACACGTGTCCTCGCACAGGGCTTGATTCAAAAAATCAATGCAAACAATGCCTTTATAATAGAAGTAAACTCTGCTTTGCTTCTGCTTGGAGTGTTCGGTTTGATTTCGCCACAGCTTGCCGCAATTCTTCACAATTCGGTCACTGTCGGAATCAGCGTAAAGGCAATGGAGAACATTCTGAAGTGAGGGGGAAGCCTCCCCCTTAGTGAGCGGCACTGCATAGCAGGGCAAAAACGCTTGAGAAGCGTTTTTAGCGAGTCTCCCGAAGAGCTATGCTCGTAGGGAATGCCCACGTCGTTGGTCGCTACCCCTTCTCCTAAGGGGCTTTGCGGTTCAGGCACAGCCTTCACCGAGACTCGCTCAAAACCTGCCTCGCAGGTTTTGCCGGCTACGCCGTCGCTCACTACCTTAAAATCCCCATGTAAGGATGTCAATATGATTACAAGTTTTTTCCCTGGCCGTGTCCGGCTCAGGGCTCCGATTTTCAAGGAAAGAGATTTAGTTGAAAAAGCCCGCATGATTTTGCAGAAGTGCGAAGCTGTCAAGAATATCGAGACAAATCCAGTAACAGGAAGCGTCTTGATCGAATACAATCCGGAAAAAGTTCCCATGGAAAAACTTCTTCCCATGCAGGATTTTTTTGCCAGTCTTGCAAAGGAAGCCCAGCATTTTGACGGAAGCAGCGAAAGCCGCCAGAAGATTTCGAAAATGCTTTCTTCTCTTGAAGGATTGTTCTGAAAAATTCATTCTTTATATTGCACAGCCTGTCACGCAGAATAAAGTTCCCTTTTCGCTTACAGAAAGTTCACCAAAGCCTGCATTTTCCATCATTGTTTTGATTTGGGAAGCTTTATAGCGCGTCATGCAGGGAACTTTCTTTTCCCAGTCGATTTTAGGGTCGCCGTAGTTGTTGATGACGGCAAAAGTTCCGCCTGATTTTAAGACTCGTCTTATTTCAGCAAAGCATTTTTCAATGTTTTTCCAGAAGAATACAGTTTCAAAAGCTGTGATAAAATCAAGTTCACCGTCAGAAAATAGCAGTTTTTCGGCACTTCCCTGTAAGATTTCACAGCGATTTCCGATTTCAGCGCGGTTGATTTTCTTTGCTTTTCTTACGCTTTCTTCTGAGATATCGATTCCATAGACTTTTGCTCCGGCCGATTTTTCAAGAAGACGGCGCACATTATAGCCTCCGCCACATCCGATGTCGCAGATTTTGCCGGACTGAGGAATCTCCAGTTGCGGAAAAGCCCATTTTGCCATCGGAAGATGTTCCCTTTCCATCGTAACGAGCATAAGACGGCCAAGCAGGCCCTTTGGATTTCCAAAATTATCGGTGAATGAATTTTTTTTCACAATCAAAGCTCCAGTCTTCACTGCTTTTTCTTCCATGCAAAAAATGCCGGTAAAAAAAATGTGGTTTCAAACAGGCTTTCAAGTCCGCCTCTTATTCCCGTTACTCCTGTAATCTTTACAATTAGCATTACAAACAAATAAACAAGGGTGTATCCGAGGTACATAAAGAGCAGGAATCTTTTTTTAAGACCAAACTTTCCGCTTAAAACTCCGGCAACTGCAATTATTTCAGTGATGTAACCGCAAAGAACAATTGCCATTGTTAAAGGATTTAAATACTGAGCAGCACTTTCTAATATCTGTACAATCTGATTTTCCGAAAGGCCGGCCTTTATTGCACTTTGATATGTAAGCGGATTATAAACGCCAAGCACAAAATGACAGTATAAAATTCCGCCTGCAGCTAAAAATGGCAGAATCATGATGAATTTGAGTTTTTCGCCAAAAGATATTTTTACAAGCTGATATAAACTTATAAAGCCGCACAGAAGTCCAAGACTGGCAAAGACGCTGAGCCACATTGAAGCCATAAGGCGCCATTCTTTGACGTGACAATACGAAAGCAGATTGCCCGACTCGATTTCAACTCCGACATACAAAAATAAATCGGCAAATGCATACAGTACGGCTCCAATAATTCCGTACAAAGCAAGATTCTTATTTTTATCCATTTTTATGCTCCCTACCATTCAAAAACCGCCCAGCGGTCGTTCATTTTTGGAAGAAGTTTTGCAAAAAGCCAGCCGCCGAACGAATGCTTTTTCATTTCCTCGTTGAAGCTGTGCTCTTCCACAAAATGAATTCCTTCACAAAGGTCTGCTATTTCCTGACCGCTCCAGGTTCCGCTCTTAAAGACGGCATTTGTGTTTTTTACAGTGTCATGGTATTTCTGATTTTTGACCATGAGGGGATTGTTCTGCTCGGCAATCAGAGTTCCGCCCGGGAAATTTGTTTTTAAAACAGCAAGAAGTTTTGCAATTTCTTCCAGGGTAAGATACATAAAAAGCCCTTCGGCAAGAAAAAGCACTTTACAATTCCTCTTTGAAATTTCTGCCTTTACAGATGCGCACCAGTCTTCCTCAAGCACACTGCCTGAAATCATACAGACCCGCTCCCGCTCATCAAAAACTTTCTTCCTGAGCTCGATTGAATCCGGTAAATCAAGGTCAAACCAGAAGATAGAACCATTATCTATCCTGGAAAAACGGTTGTCAAAGCCTGCTCCCATGTTCACGATTACCGCCGATGGATTTTTTTCGATGAAATCTTTCACCATTTTGTCCAGCATTACAGTTCTTGCAATGACTCCTTCATGCGACATGAATTTATCAAATGGCTTAGTATCAATTCCGAGTTTTTTTATCATTTCGACTGCAATTTCGTCCCGGACACGTGGATTTTTACGAAGGCTTTCGCTTGCCTTGATTGCCACAGGAATCAGGGCAGTTGTCTCAACATCACCAAGATTAATAGTCATTTTTCTATTCCCCCAAAAAAAGCGGCTGTCCCAGAAATTAACACTTCACTGGACAGCTTTTTTATTTTTTTATATTTTGCTATTTCAATTTTGTTCAACATTTTTAACCTCTAAAAAAATATGCAAGTTTGATGAAGCATTTTCCTTACACAGCAGAAGTGGAACTCTTCCTCAGCAAACTTACAAAAGACCCGATGTGGCTAATATTGGGTGTTAGCTGTAGATAATACAGGTTAGTGTATGCTTCATGGAAGAATCTGTCAAGGACAGCTTTTTTCGCCATATTTCCGTCTCTTACAGTTTCCGGCTGACGGCCTTTTTGCGGCTGGCAGATGAAGCGTGAATTTTTAAGCGAATGCATTACGACGGATATTAATTGTCTTCCTGTGGTTGATTAGCATTTTATACATATCCGTATAAAATCCTATCTTATAATGTTATTTTATGATAAAATAAGAGAAAACGAATTCACGTAAAAGTTTTATACCGACGCTTTTTGCAGCTTAAGACTTTTATTTAGGATACGTATAATAATTGTTATGCTCACACGCCACTGGCGTGGTATATAGGATAGAAAAATGAAATTTCGAAATTATTTCATACAGTTTTTAATCTTAATTCTTAGTTTTATAAGTACATCTTGCTTGTATATTGAAACACATAGAGAAGCATTATTTAATAACATACCGGATGAAATTTGTCCGCAAATAAGTGTTTTGAAAATACGGCCATTTACAGAATGGGAAAGCAATAATTTTGATAAGGATGAAACAAATGATAATCTCTTTTTTGAAATTGCCAAAGAAGAGTCCTTTAAGGAGCTAGAGTTTTTAATTGGAAATTGTAACGATGTCATGCTTCCTGACTTGGCTATCAATGATATAGAAATTAATTTTGTTACAAGATATGAAAAAAACATACCGGCTACTTCTTATATGTTAGAAAACTGGAGCTTGTATTATGATAAAAATAATTCTATTCGCTATAAAAAATGCGAGGAAGAAGAAAAAACAGCTATCGAAATTGATGTTAGATTAGGAGATTACATTAAAATTCAGGATCTAAAAGAAATTTCTGTTAAAATGAATCTCTTCAATAACGGTGAAATTATGGAAGTCAATCGCGTTTATAATATTAAGAAAGTTAACAATAAACGTACTGTCCTTCCTCAAATAATAATGGAAATTCAAAGAAGATAGTTACATTGTTTATAACAGTTTTAAGAAAATAGATAGCATAACAAAGGTTCGTAGCCGACAGCGAGTCTATTCGCAACGAAGTTTCAAGCGAGCCTGCTGCGGTACAACCAGTTGTTATACGCACAGCTCACTGAGCTGGAGAGGTTATAAAATGAAAAAAAGTATTGTTTTGTTAATTTATTTTTTACTTACTATAAGTTTATTTGCACAGGATTTACGTTTTAGTAATGAATGTAATACCTGTTTTAGAGCAATCGATAATAGGATAAATATACGAACAGAACCAAACACTAATAGTACAATTCTAGGACAATTATGGGAATATGAAATAATATATGTAAATAAAGAAAAAAGTACTAAAGAATGGCTATTTTGCTATGTTCCCAAAATTAACAGTTTGGCATATGTTTATGCTGATTACTTTAAGGAAACCCCAGATTACAATAACGAAAATGGAACTATAATTTTTGAGAAAAAAGATAAAAATCAAACTATTACTATAAGAAAGCATAAGCAGGTTATTAAAGAAATATATATAGATGATAATAAAACTATTTCAGTTATGAGTAATTATACTCCTGATGCAAAAATTCTAGGTTCAATTAAAAATGGTGAAACTATTACTGTAAATAAAGTTTTGACAAAAGAATTAAATAAAAAAACAGAAGTTTGGCTAGAAATAGCTTTTAATAACTCTGTTGGTTGGATTTTTATTTCTGATAAACCATGGGCTAATCCATATAGTACATATGGCTTTTATTCTATTTTGTATTACAAGGAAATTAATTCGGAAAAGATTCCAGTTCGTAATATTGAATTACAAGGAAGAATTTGGGGACCAGTTAATTTATACAAAGAACCTTATACAGAAAGTGACGTAATGACTCAGGCTCATATGACTTTTAAAAAATTTATAGATGATAATAATAAAGAATATTATCGTCCTGAAGATGCAGTCTGGTTAAAAGGAAACGAATTAATATATATAAATAATAAACCATGGATTTACACAAATTTTGAAGGTATATATGGTTGGGCATGTTTCAATGAATTATCTGTGGAACGAGGTGGGTATAAAATTTACACACCTGAAATCAGAGTTCTATCATTATTTGATCCGCCTGCATAATTAATAAAGAAAAACGTATAACAAAGGTTCGTAGCCGACAGCGGGTCTATTCGCAACGAAGTTTCAAGCGAACCCGCTGCGGTACAACCAGTTGTTATGCTGACACCCGCGCTGGGGCGCTTTCTTTGAAAGAAATAGTCTATGAACATATTTCCACTGAAAAAAAGGAGGAGCGTATGGCACCAAGAAAAACAAACTCGAACAGTATTACAATCAAATTAAAAAACATTCTGAACAATAAAAAATCTGGTTTCAGAATCGCAATGATGAACAGGTTTGGATTAACAGATTCAAATACAATTTTTATGGATGGCACTCATTCTCCTGTAAACTTGTCCGAAATGCAATCAAAGGAAATCGATATTTGGGCAAAAGATACAGATAACAATTTTGTTCTCTTACTTGAAGTAAAAGCAAATGTTGATGAAGATTTGCAAGATTCTCAAAAAAGAAACGGTGAATATGAAAAAACAGCTAATAAAAATAATATTCCTCTGTTCTAAATAATCCCACCTGCATATAGTCATGAAAAACAAATCCCGAAAATTGCAGAAATTATTTATTGGGATGAGATACTTGATATAGCAAAAGAATGTGATAATACGGGTTTTGCTGAAGAAATACTTAGTTGTGTAGAAAATCTTAAGAATGAAGAAAATGTTCTGTCAAAAGCCGAAGCTTCATTACTATTTTGTCCCGAATTGCTAAAAAACTTATTAGAACTAAAACGAAAAATTGGACTTCTAATGGACAATTATGAAAAAACTGAGAATACTTTAATCATTAATTCTGAACAAGAAAATGGTGATGATTATTTTGGCAGATACATTTATGTAAAAAATGGAAAACGAAAAGTAAAATTTTGGATAGGTTATTACCCATATTGGGACAATAATTTTTCTTATTTTCTCCAAGTTATTGATACTGACATAATTGATGAAACAAGAGGCCATGAAGGAAAAGACTATTACAAAAGGTATTGTGATGATTTATCTGGATTTGATATATACTTTCCAGTATTCAATAAAGATGCTCAATTACAAAAATTTTTGAATTGCGAAAACGAGGCTGATCAGCAAAAGAACTTTAATAAAATCATAAATGATGTGATTAACGCTGCAGTAAGCTTTATAAAATAATCACATAACAAAAGTTATGCTGACACCCGCACTGGGGTGCTAAGGAGAGAGAAAAAATGGAAAAAATATCTCTTTCAGAATATAAAAAATACTATTTTGATACAGAAAAGTGTATTCCTGGCGAACATCATTTTGTTGCTGTATATTTACTAAATAAATTTAAAAAAATTCCTGATTATTTAAATCCTGATGGGATGAAAGGAAAATGTGGCGATATTGTATTTGAAAATAAAAACAAAAATATTGAAAAACAATTATCCATAGAAGTAAAAATTGGGAAAAAAGGATTTTGTTTCTCAAAGAATGAAACAAATTTTTGGTTTGTAGAAAAAAATAGAAAAGAAGCTCTTCCAGATTATTTAATCGCATTAACTGAAAATTATTTGTTTATTATAGAATGGAAAAAATTTTCAGATTTATTCATACAATTAAAGAAACCTAAAAAAATAGAATCTAAAACTGGTAATAGTAGTAGAATTTATGAAAAAGAATTGTTAGATGTATTTATTGATAATTCTTTTGAAATTGATACAGCAAAAGAAGAAGATATAGAAGCTTGTTTTGATAAAATCAACAAGGAGATAGAAAAATTATGAACGATTTAGGTTCTTCTTGGTATATAAACTCAGATGTAGATAGTGTAGAAGTTTTTAAAATAACAGAAGATATGATAACAGCTAAAATATTGAAAAAATATGATTCAGATTTATCACTTTGTAATTTAGGAAGAGAAAATTTGAAAGATATGTTTTACGATAAAGATGGTTGGGTATATTTTCAAGCGGAAAAGTATTATAGATTTAATTTACAAATTAAAGAATTTGTAAAAAAATAAGAATTTAGCATAACAACTGGTCGTAGCCGACAGCGGGTCTATTCGCAACGAAGTTTCAAGCGAGCCCGCTGCGGAACAATCAATTGTTCCGAGCCATTATTTCGATGAGCCTAAAAAATGCTTTCGCATTTTTCTTAACGGCTCTTCGATTGTAGGCAGGTACAAC
>JAEEGL016787103.1_pt1 | contig 11409 bp, 13 predicted proteins | sample 9134231 | NCBI WGS metagenome assembly JAEEGL01 (sample SAMN16246548, study PRJNA631951) | gut metagenome | biome: gut microbiome; feature: rumen; material: fiber-attached | host: Bos | place: Iran: Karaj | collected 2018-10
GTTTCATAACTAAGTTAACATTACCATTAGATATCATAATATGTTTAGGTGATCCAGTTGTACCTCCACTATGTAAGTATAATGCTGTATCATCTTTACCTCTATGAGCTAATATAGTTCCTTTATACTTATAACCATGATTATAAAAATCTGACCAAGTAGTAAAGAACTCATCATCTTTTGGTATATTTAAACTCATTTCTTTAGTTAACATATATCCTAATCCTAATAATGGAGGCATTGATTCTTTTGGAGAAACAACAACTACTTTATATATATTATCTATATCATCAATAATATTTTTAATCTTATCAAAAGTAATATTAATAGTAATTAGCATTACAGACTTAGTAGCTTTTAAAGTAAACTTTATCTCTTCCTCACTAGATAAAGGATGTAACATATTAGCAATAGCACCTATTTTATTGGTTGCATATAAAGCAATTACAGCTTCTGGAGTATTAGGCATACATATAGTAACACAATCACCTTTTCTAACTCCTTGACTTCTTAAAGCTCTTGCACATACATCTATCTTATCTAATAACTCTTTATATGTAGTTTTAACACCAAAATAATTAATAGCATAAGCATCTAGATGTAATTGAGCTCTACCCTCAAAATATTCATAAATAGATAAATCAGGTACCTCAGGATGTCTATCTTCTTTCTTATAGAACTTCTCCCAAGGATAATCTAATTTATCCTCTTTTTTAAATAATTTATATAAAAAACTCATATATATCTCTCCTTTGTTATTAAACACTTGTTGAATAACTATCACTTGTATTATATAATTTATTTAGTAAAGCCATCAATCATCAATTATATATTTGATTGATAATTATTAAACAAATAGCATATTATTTGTTTAAAAAGGAGTTTATTATGGATAGAAGAACTAAATACACTAAAAATATAATTAAAGAAACATTTCTAAATTTATTAGAAGAAAAAGATAATAATAAAATAACTGTAAGTGAAATATGTAAGATAGCTGATATAAATAGAGCTACTTTCTATAGATATTATCTAGATGTATATGATCTATTAGATAAAATAGAAGAAGAATTCTTAGAAGAACTAAAAGAAGCTCCATATTTTCATAATGAAGAATACTCTCTATATCAATTAGCTAAAGAATTACTAGATACTGTTGTAGAAAACCAAAAACTAGTAACAATACTATTTAATAAAAATAACAACATTTATATACTTAATGATATTCTTGAAGATATTTATAACAAGTATAAATATAAATGGCTAAACGAAATAAAAGACATAAATGAAGAAGATATGGCTTATGCTGGTATATTTGCTTTTAACGGATCATTAGGAATTGTTAATTACTGGATTAGTCAGGGATTCAAAGAACCAGTAGATGAAATAGCTAAAATGATTGAAGACTTAAGTTACCGAGGAGTAATTAAATTCTTGTATAAAAAATAAGGAACTGTTTAGTTCCTTATTTTTCTAACATTTTACCATTTAATACTTTAATAAAATGAAAATCATTCATTCTTAAGCACTTAATATTGTGTTTGCCGACTTTAGTTTCAACTTTAACTATATTATCAATAATATGATTAACACCATCTACTTGAACAAAGAAATTTCTATTATCTTTTTTAGGTAATAAAGATACAGTTTTTAAACTAGGTACAATAACACTATTTGGTAATGTTTTATATACCTTATTATTTAAAGGAGCTATTGGTGTAATAGACAAAGTATCTAAAGTATTATATACAATACTACCACCAAAACTCATATTATATGCTGTTGTACCAGTACTTGTACTTAGTAAGATACCATCACCATTAAAATTCTCTAAGAACTCATCATCTACATATATAGGTGTCTTTAATATCTTAAAATCTTTATTTCTAATAACTATTTCATTTAGATTCTTAAAGTTATAAATCTTATCATCTGTAATAATCTTTGTTTCTTGAATACTTATATCTTCAATTTTGTAGTTATCTGTATTTAATCTCTTAACAAAATCAACAGTATTTTGAATATCTATTTCTTGTAAGAAACCTAATGATCCACTGTTAACACCAATATAATAAATATTATCGTTAAAGTCATTATCTCTTACCATTCTTAAAAATGAACCATCTCCACCTACTGAAATAGCTAAGTCATAGTCTTTATCTACAACTTCAAAGTTGTATTTTTTTAATTCCATTTCTAAATCTTTAGCTACAATAACTGATTTTTCATTCTTATTAACAAATAACTTTACCTTATTTATTTTTCTTCCCATAGTATTTCACCCAATTTCTCAATAATAGCTTCAATAACTAATTCTTTATTTTGTTTACGAGTTTTTTTATCCACATTAATATCTATATCATGATATTCTCCATCATATAGAATACTAACAAATACTTCATTATCTTTACCAAAATTATTATATTCATCAGCTCTATTTAACTTACCAGTAATACCAATACCAATATCAGAATTTGTAAATGCTGCAATCTTTAAAGCCATTTCATGAGCAGTCTCCATACTATATACTGAATATTTCTTTATTACTTCAGGATCAACTCCCATAGTAACTTTATACTCGTTTGAATAAGTAACTGCCCCAAATTTAAATACTTCACTAGCTCCTTCTATACTAGTAATAGCATTTGCTACTCCTCCACCAGTACAAGATTCCATTGTAGATATTAATAACTTTCGTTTAATTAATTCATTAATTATTTTCTTAAATGTTTTCATTTAAACCACCCTTATATAAATTATTATCTTTAATATATTTAATTACATCTTCATCTAAATATGAAGATACATCTTCTTCTCTACTTATTTTATCTCTAATATCTGTAGAAGATATATCATTCATTTCCATAGGTACTACAGTAATCTTATCTTTATACTCTTTAAACTTCTCTAATATTTCATCAATATTATTTGTTCTCCTGTTGATAACAAGTTTGTTATACACACTTAATAATTCAATACCTCTCATCCATTTATCCATATAAGATAAATTATCAGCTCCACATATAAAGTATATTTCATCATCTTTATATAAATCTTTAAAATGTTCTAGAGTATCAATAGTATATACAACATGATCTTTAAATTCATAATCACTTACTTCTAATCTGTCATCTTTATCACATACTAGTTTAATCATATTATATCTATCAATATCTTTAACAAGATTATCCTTATATTTATACTCACTACCTGTAGGTACTATAATTATTTTGTCAACATAATGTTGATTAATTAAATACTTACAAATATCATAATGCATATTATGTATTGGATTAAAACTTCCACCAAATATTCCTATTCTCATAGACATCACCATCTTTGTTATTAACATTATATTAAAAACAGATATATTTGTCAATATATTCTTGTCATCTTCCTATATAAAATAATATAATAAAAAAGAGATGATTTAAATGAAAAAGAGATTAAATTATATAGATATTGCCAAATGTATAGCAATAATATGTATAGTATTAAGTCATACAGTAGGTTATTCTACACATTTACAACCTTTTAGAAATTTTCTTTATAGTTTCCATGTGGCTTTATTTTTTATGATCTCTGGATTCTTATTTAACACTAATAAAAAGCCATTTGAGTTTATTAAAAATAAATTTATTAGAATAATGATTCCTTATTTTATATGGGGTATATTATTTTTAATACCATATATGTTATTTAGTTCTGGTATTAAAAATACTCTAAATATTAATGCAATATCAGATATAAAAGAATTACTATTTAATACCTTCTATGGTAATGGTAATGACTTCCATTTAAAACAAAATAGTGCTTTATGGTTCTTACCAGCATTATTTACAATGGAAGTAATATATTATTTTATTATTAAGCTAGTAAACAAGCATACTAAGCTTGATTTAATAGCTTTACCAATTATTTTATTAGTTAACATAATAACTAGTACTAAATTAGCAATTATCTTCCCATGGGGCTTAAATACCACTTTAAATATAAGTATATATTTTTATTTAGGATATCTAATTAATAAATATAAAATAGTAGATAAAATAAAACCTATCTTTATACCTGTACTATTAATATTAGGATTTATAGGATTTATATTTAATACTCAAAAGATTACTTATATGAACTATGGATATGGAATAATATACTTAGCTATGTTATCAGGTATATGTTTCTCAATAGCCATAATAATAATATCTAAATTAATAAATAAAAATAGAATACTAGAACACATAGGTCAAAACACTATGGGTATTCTAATATTCCATAAAATGGTTTTACTATTATTCCAATCTAAATTAGGTATCATATCAACTAAATTAATAAATAGTTCAGCATATATAGAATTACTAATAGCAATAATATGTGTAATACTGAGTGTAATAGTATCCTTAATTATAGCTAAGATAATAAGAATATTCTTACCATTCTTAATAGGAGAAAAAAAAGAAGCATAAGCTTCTTTTTTATTATCCTAAATATAAATTAGTTGTAGCATCAGCTTCAGCAGCTTTAGCAGTTTCTTCAGTAGATTTAGAACCAGCATCTATTACATCAGCAAACTCGTTAACTAAACTGATAAATGTACCAAATTTTTCCTTTTTTAGACGATCGAAACCTTCTTCAAAAGTATCTGCAGCTGCACCAACAAACTTTTTATTAGCTATCAATTCTCTAACTGCATCAGCAAAGTTTTCTAAATATCCTTCAATATTTTCTCTACTTTGTCTAATGTCTTTAACAGCGGCTTCAACACTACTAAATTTAATATCAGTATTCATTTCATAATTAGCCATTGTTTCCACCTACTCCTGAAATAATATTTTCTTCATTATCTATAACTCTATCTGATGTTCTAAAGCAATAACTTGCATAACCTTGAATAGCATCACGCATTGATTCTAGATTAGCTTTTTGTCCCTCAATTTTTTTTGCAATAACCTCTGCAGCAGGTGAAGACCACTCACTACCTATTAAAGCATCAATTACAGCATAGATATGAAGATATTCTCCTTCGAAATTTTCAGCTGCTTTCTTGATTTTTCTTCCAGCAGCTTCAAGTTCACTTGAATGTCCACCAAAAATGTCACTTGATCCCATATAATCACCCTCCTATGATTTCAACATAATTATATCATGTATTTTTTTTAAATTATACATTAATTGTCACTACTTAACACTATACCTTTATACTTGAGATACTTCCAACAGCAGTTTTAAAAGATGAAACATCATCAGTAGAAGAATTTAATGTTGCTAATGTTGCAGCATCTTTACTATCTAATTGCTCTAGCAGTTTTAGTATCTTTTCTTTTTTCTTAGCATTACCTAGTGCTTCATTATACAAATTATATAATGATTCTCTACTTATTCTTTCAACAACAGAATCATAATTATTATATCTTCCTAAATAACTATTAGCTGCCGAATTATAAGCAGTCATTTGATTTCTTACAGTTTCAGTTTCAGAAGTATCCAATTTAGATTCTCCATCCATAAAACTAGTCATTGTACTGTTAGCGCTTTTAATAGCAGCTATCATATTTTCAGCACAATTGATTCTCTTATTTAATGCGTCAACATAAACTTGCATATGAGTTCTAACAGCATCAAAAGATTCTCCTTTTAAATGTTCTGTAGAACCACTTATAAAATTTTCAACAGATGCTAATAATTTCTTACTATCATCAATGTCATTAGTAAGACTTGTAATAGCTTTTGATTTATTAGCAGAACTTAAATCAGACTGAAGTAGTAGACTCATTTGTACTCTCCTCCTTCTTAGTAGTCTTTGGTGCAATACCTTTAAATTTAGAATACCATGTAGATGCAAATCCTCCACGTTTATTTCTTACTGTATCAGCACTAGAAGCACTTCTTTCAACTACATCGTGGAATGCAACTGCAGCATCTACTGGATTAGTATTTGAATAGAATCCCTTACCAGCTAATCCTTTACCATAACTTGTGTTAGGATCTAATGATTCAGCCCATAAGAACTCTAATTGTCCTTGTAATGAATTTTCATTTAAATTATGCTGTGCACAGAATTGTTTTAATCTTGTCCATCTACCAGCATGCCATTGTATTAAACCAAAGCTTGTTCCATTATCACCAACTGCCGTTAATCTGAAGTTACATTCAGCTTGAATATTACCAAGTACACCAGCAGCAGCTTCATCAGATAAACCTTTTGCTTTTAAGAACATCCAGCATGCTTTAGCATTGCCTTCTCCTGTTCCATCTGATGCAAATAAAGCTTTATATTCTTCTTCTGTCATATCAACAGGTTTTAAATCAACATTAACATCTACAGATTGAGTAGGTGATGTTGGGGACGTATATGTCGGTGTATATGATACAGGAGTAGTTGAATAAGTTGGTGATGAAGTAGTTGGTCCACTATAATATCTAACTGGATCATTTAAAGTTTGAGCGTCTTGACTAGATTTTTCATCTAAAGACTTGATACCATCACCTATCTTAACAATTGCAACTGTATCTTTTTCTAAGAAATGTAATAAATTAGCACACTCACTAAAGAAAGATTGAACTATATCTCCTTCAGCATTTGGTATTTGAGTAGTACTACTATAAGCTTCTACAAATGAAGTATTACTTAAAAAATCAGAATTTCTAATTAATCCTCTCATTTCGTTTATAGTTTCCTTAATATATGCATTGTTTGAATCTAAGTCTCCCAATTTACTTAATTGCTTATAATATCTAAATGGCGAATCAACAAATTCGGCATTATTAAATTTTTCATATACTTCTTCAGCAGAAATCTTAACCCATTTACCAGTACTAGGATCGTACTTCGAAAAAGTATAGAAACTAACATCTTTTAATTGTTCTGCATCTCCTGATAAAAGATTAACAATACCATTTCTTAATATATCTCTATTAATAGCTACATGAGCCCCATGACTTCCACTAGCATGTACTAAAACAACATCTACACCACCAGCTGCTAATTTTTTAGCAAAATCTGGAACTGATCCAGATGGTTCAATAATCATAACTCGTGATTCATCAGCTACTAAAGCTTTAATATCACTTTGACTTATTGAGAAACCTACAACATCATTTAGTATTGCTGCATGTCCCGTTGGTTCAGTAGAACGTGATGCTAATGTAACTAACGTACTATATACCGCTGGACCACCAGCACTAAATCCCATACAGTCTACATTAGTTATTTCAACTCCATTAGCCTCTCCAATTCTATCTATCATTGTAGAGAAGTATTTACCATTCATATATCTACTATCTCTAGATACATTAGAAATAAAAATAATCTGATTAGCTTGACCACCAGCTATATATTTATCCAATGCTGAGGCATCATTTGGCCATGCTCCTCCAGCACCAGGATAATAAATAAAAGCAGCTGTGTTATTATCAATTTCATCAGGGATATATAAACAATAACCATTCAATTTATAAAAAGTACCAGCATCTCTTCTAGAAGAACTTTCAATAGTACTCTCAGAAATACCTAGCATATCAGCAACTTCTTTTTTAGTCATAGATATCCCTCCTATTCTCCTTAATTATAACACAATAAATAAAAAGTTTTATAACCTTTGTTATAAAACTTTACTTTTGTTTATACTTCATTGTATATGTTAAGAATGCTACCTTGCTACCTGAGTCATTTATACCTATCTTTTCTGTATCAGCATTCATGATTAAATCATATATTTCATCATATGTCATTTCTACAAAACTAATAGATTCAGTATCATCTAATCTTTGTTCTTTAATCTTTTTACATCCTGTAGCTAAGTATATTCTAATAATAGCATTACTACATCCTTGATCTTGGAAATGGTTTTCTATCTCTATAATATTTTCACAGCTATAGCCTGTTTCTTCAAGCAATTCTCTTTTAGCTGCATCAATAGGTTCTTCACCAGGGTCTACCATGCCAGCAGGAAATTCTATAGCTACACCATTCTTAATATTAGGTCTAGATTCAATAATCATTACATATCTATCATCTTCAGTAACAGGAATGATTATAACAGCATCTCCATTACCTCCTGCTTTAGTAATTCTATCCATCTTCTTAGTTAAACCATTATTCAATTCAACTCTATAAACATCTTTACCTATATAGCCATCTCTATATTGAGAAATTAATTCCATCGATTTAACCGAATAAGCATCTTTACATTGTTCTAATTTTTCTTTATACGACATCTTACCACCCTACTTTTCATATGTAGCTATATGAAATTTATGCTGATTAGCTCTATGTTTTCTCATAATAGCTTCTTTTACTTCTTCATCTACTGGTTCACCATTAATTACTTTAGCAATATCTTTATAAGTAACACCTAATTTATCTTCATCAGATTTGCCACTTAAACCAGCACTAGGAGTTTTATATAAGACTTGTTCTGGTACTTCAACAACTTCTCCTACTTTAATTACTTCATCTACAGTTAGGTCAGCTAAAACATTTATATCACTAACTCCGTCTCCACCTTTAGTAAAGTAACCAACAAATATTTCACATTTATTACCTGTACCAGCAACTATATATGGTTTACCTTCTTTTTTACTATACATTTGAGCTAAGTAATATAGAGTAGACATACGTAATCTTGGTTTTAAATTAATTTCACTATCTTCACTAACAACAAAGTCATCTAACTTTTTAGCTTCTTCTTGGAATTGATCATATACAGTTGTTAAATCCATATTAATTAATTTAAATCCATATTTATCAGATACTAACTTAGCATCACTTGCATCAGTAGATTGACTATGGCATGGCATTGTAACACCAACCATATTTTCAGGTCCAATAGCTTTAGCAAATAAACCAGCAACTACACCAGAGTCTTTACCTCCACTGATACCTATAACTACACCACCTAAATGGTTATCTTCAAAATACTTTCTAATAAATTCTATTATTTTCTCAGTATGTTCTTTAGCATTGAATTCCATATTACATTCCCTTTCCTTTAACATCTTCAGCTTTTTGACTCTTAGCTTCTAATATTAATCTTTTCTTTAAATCTAATAACTTTCTAGTTAAATCTACATAATATCCATGAGGATTTTCCATTCTCTTAACTTCAGGATATAAAGTTTTCATTTGTTCTGTACAATATTTTTGTTTTTCTTTCCAATCAGGATCATCATAAATAACTTCTCCATCTTTAACAACAGGTACTTGTAATTCTCTTACTACATAATTCTTAATTGTTAATTGATTAGCTTCATTATTAGGATCTATTAAAGTAAATTTATCTTTAGGTATATTCTCATCATGTAATGCAATAACATCTCCTAATGCATAACCTGTATCTTTATCATAGAATCTATATACTTTCTTAAATCCAGGAGTAATAGCTTTTGCACTATCATTACTTACTTTAATTCTTGATAAGTATTTACCATTTCTACCTACTGCAACATTTTTATATACACAACCTACTCTAGCATGATCTGGTAATACAATGTTATCACCTAATCCAATACTATCAATAACAGCTCCTTGAGCTTTCAAAGATTGAATAGTATTTTCTTTTAATCCATTAGATATAGTAATCTTAACATTTGGTAATCCAGCTTCTACAAACATTCTTTTAGCTTCTTTAGATAAATAAGCTAAGTCACCACTATCTATTCTTATACCTTTTAATTCATAACCATTAGGTATTAGGTATTCTTTAGCTACTTTAATAGCATTAGGTACACCACTTCTTAGTACATCATATGTATCTACAAGTAATACACAGTTCTTTGGATATGCTTTAGCATAATTTAAGAATGCTTCATATTCAGTATCAGCTTCTTGAACTAAACTATGTGCCATAGTACCAAGTGCAGGGAATCCATATTGTTGAGCAGCAGCCACATTACTTGTTCCTACACATCCGGCTATCATAGCACATTTACTTGCTTCAATAGCAGCTTCTGGCCCTAAAGCTCTTCTAGCTCCAAATTCCATAATACCAATATCACCAGCAGCTTCAACAACTCTCTTAGCTGCCGTAGTATACATAATATTAGCATTTAAATAACTTAATAAAATTGTTTCAATAATTTGTGCTTCAATAATAGGAGCTTGAACTGTAACAATTGGTTCATTAGCAAATATAGGAGTACCATCTGGAATAGCAAATATGTTTCCAGTAAATTTAAAATCTTTTAAATATGCTAAGAACTCTTCACTAAATTGTTTAGTTTCTCTTAAATATTCAATATCACCATTTGTAAAATGAGCTTTCTTGATAAATTCAAGTATTCTATCAACACCACCCATTACTCCATATCCACCACCAAGTGGATTATTTCTAAAGAAAGCATCAAATACTGCTATTTCATCTTTCTTACCTGATTTGAAATAAGTTTGTCCCATTGTTAACTCATAAAAATCAGTCATCATAGTTAAGTTTCTTTCTTTATCATCTATCATACTCATAAAGTAATCATACTCCTCACTATTATCACTATAATACCTAGCCGCAAATTTAACAAGTGAATTGAAATTTTTAAATGTCTTTTTATCGACAACTAAAGATCTATCTACTATAAAATGTTCATACATTCCATCTTTCTTATTAATATATATTTCTCCATTATTTCCTTTAATCTCTTTATTATAGTGAAAAGCATCTCCAAATTTATAAGCTAAATAACTAAATAATTGTCTTTCTTTATTGTTCATTATTAATCCTCTTCTCTAATGTTTTTACTAACTTAACCCCTGTATTCTCCATTACTACATAAGCTCTTTCATTATTTAATTTTCTATCATGTACTTCTGGAATGTGATATGTCTCAACAGCATTCTTAGGTACTACAATTTCTACGTCCATATTTAATTCATCAAAGAAATTACGAAGTGCAATAGCAAAGTTTTGAATACATATATCAGTGCAACAACCTACGATAATAACTCTTTTTAAATTAACCATATCCATTAACATATCCATCATTCCTGGTGCAAATAATGCACAAGTTGAATTTTTATAAAATAATCTATTTGCATATTGTTCATAAATAGCTAACTCTTTAATTGTTCTAGATTCATCATCTCCCATACAATGATCAGGATATCTATTTAGCTCTACACTGCCTTTTTGATGTCTGTCATTAACCACATAGAATCCTTCTCCTTTTTCTAATGTTCCTCTGATAATTGGAATGATATTAGGAACTATTTCCTTAATAGTTGGATCTGCTAAATTACCTTTCTCACAAAATCCTACATTCATGTCGATTAAGAATAATGCCTCATTAATCTCTCTTTCTTCTTTTCTTACTCTTTCCATTTCTATCTCTCCTTCTTTTTAACAAAATGTTAATATCAAAATCTAAAAAAATATAAGATTGATTCTGATATATTATTTCCTCTTGTTATTAACATTATATTAA
>JAEEGL017308290.1_pt1 | contig 11409 bp, 9 predicted proteins | sample 9134231 | NCBI WGS metagenome assembly JAEEGL01 (sample SAMN16246548, study PRJNA631951) | gut metagenome | biome: gut microbiome; feature: rumen; material: fiber-attached | host: Bos | place: Iran: Karaj | collected 2018-10
ATCCAGATGGATTATGACGATATGGACAGCTTTGCGGCGGACGGAGTGAAGTTTTACGCAACCCGCCCGGGGCTTTGCAAGGGAATCCAGAAGAACGGGCGGTGGTTTTTTGACGCCTATGCGCTGGACCTTTTTGTCGAGGGAAACGGCGAGCTTGGGCAGGATAAGGAAGCCGCGGCGATGGCCGGGGCGCTTCTCTCGCAGGTGCGGTTTGACTTTACGCTCAATCTTCCTTATGCGGCGGATTCGCACAATGCGGAAACCGTTTCCAACGGCAGCAAGACGCTTTCGTGGAATATCGTGCCTTCACTGACCCGCGGGGAAAGCAGAAAAATCAACGCGACGTTCAAGCTCTGGAATAAGCTGAATATCGGTCTGACCGTCGGCATAGCCGTGCTGCTTTTGGCGGCGGCGGCGTTTTTCGCGGCGCAGGCGTCCTCGGCTCAAGGGGCAGACAGGAACGCGAAGACGGGGTTGGCGATTACCGCGGGCGGCGCGCTTTTGGCGCTCGGCCTGTTTTCCGGTTACCTTCTTTTGGCGCCTGTCAAATTCACGGACAGCGATATCATTTCCGGCACGTTTCAATCGGAAACGAAGCAAAACACTGCGCCGAGCGGTACACAGCCGAATCCGGCGATTTTGACGCCGATAAAGCCGCCCGCTCCGCAGCCTCGCCAGACTGCGCCGAATCCTTCTACGCAGCAGTCAAGACCAAACACGGCGCCTGCGGCGCAAAATCCTGCGGGGCAGTCGCCGACGCAGACGCTTAAAGCGTTTCATCAGAACATCACCGATAAAGCATATCGAAAAGCCTACGACTGCCTGAGCCGGGATTTTCAAAATTCCATGTCTTATGAGGGGTGGGCGTCGGGCTTTCAAACTACGGTCAGCAGCACGGTGTCCGATGTGAAGACGGAGTCCCAGACGAACGACCAGGCGGTGCTGACTTACATATTGAAAGCCGTGGACAATCCCGGCGGAACAAAGTATTTCCGGGGAACAGCCGTGCTTGTAAAAACGTCTGGCGGTTGGAAAATCGACGAAATTACGAATAAGGCGATGTAGTGGCGAGAAAATAATAAAGGGGCATGACAAAACGTCATGCCCCATCTTTATATGCCGGTTTATTTGATTTCCGAGTTGCTATAGATGCCGGGCTTTAAGAGGCCGGAGAGGGTTTGGGCGGTGTAGGTCAGTTCCTCGCCGCCGAGGGCGAGGGCCATGTCCAGCTCCTGCGCGATGTACGCGAGGAATTTTTCCGGCGCCTGCGCGCGGATCTCTTCCTCCGGCAGGTGGAACGCCCACTCGATGCCGACGCCGCCGTTTTGGTTGTCGCCGGACATTTCCCACGATTTGTCGAAGGTCGTGTAGAATGAATTTTCATCGAGCTTGTCCCAGCTTTTCGACGCTTCGGCGAATTTCAGGCAGGATTCCGTGTATTCCTTGATTGTCATGAAAAAACCTCCCATGATGGCGCTTCGTTTCATTGAGATGAATTTGCGCTGTTTTCGCTTCATATTATATCATATCCGCTAAGGATGCGCTACACTTCGTTTGCGCGCCCAAAGGGGTCAGGTATAGGTGCCGCTGAGCGCGCGCTGCGCTCGTTAAGCGGGCATATTACAGCAGAACGTGCGGCGGAAGACACTCCCGCGACATGGAACCACCGTCTGTCGGATTTTGTCTGTCGACAAAATCTGCGCAGTGGCGTTATAATAGCAATAGTTTTATATGATGATCACGGTGGAATGGAAAAGAAAAGCAAACCGGAGGTTTTGGTATGCGGATTGTAATCGTGGGCGCGGGAAAGCTCGGGTACAGTATTGCCGAGCTCCTTTCGGGGGAGCAGAACGACGTGGTAGTCATCGATCGCGACGAGGCGCGGCTGGAGGCGGCGAAGAATACGCTGGACGTGCTGACCATCGCGGCGAACGGCGCGAGCCCGATTACGATGAACGACCCGGACGTGCGCGGCTCGGATATCTTGATTGCGGTCACGGCGCAGGACGAAGTGAATATGATGGCCTGCATTCTCGCGAAAAAGTACGGCATCCAGCACACGGCGGCGCGTATTCGCGACACGGAGTTTTTGACCAACGCGAAGGATTACGTCAAGGAAAATTTCGATATCGACCTGCTTTTGAATCCCGAATATATCACGGCGATGGAAATTTATCGCATCCTGATGACGCCGTCGGCGCTGAACGTCGAAGATTTCGCCGAGGGCAAGGTGCGGCTTTTCGAGACGAAGGTGAAGGCGGATTCGCCGTATGCGAATATCGCGCTGAAAGATTTGGAGCTGCCGCCTTCGGTACTGGCGGGTATGATTTTCCGAAACCATCAGATGATCATCCCGCATGGCGACGACAAGATGCTTCCGATGGACAACGCGTATTTCATCGGCAAGACGGAGAATATCGAAAAGTTCAGCGAGGACCTGACGAAGCGCGACGCGCGCCAGCTTTCGCGGGCGGTCATTATCGGCGCGGGGCGCACGGGGCGCGTGCTGGCGGCACGGCTCACCGAGAGCGGGGTGCGGGTCAAGCTCATCGAGAAGGATAAGGAGCGCTGCCGCGTCGCTTCGGAACGGCTCGCCGGCGTGATGGTGCTTTACGGGGACGGCACCGATATCGATCTTCTGACGGAGGAGGGCGTCGGCGAAGCGGACGCGGTCATCTGCCTGACGGAGGACGACAAGCTGAACCTGATGCTGGCGCTTCTCGCAAAGCATCTTGGCGCGCGGGAGACGGTGGTGCGCGTGGCGCGCAGCGAATACGTGGAATTGATGGAAAAGGTCGGCGTGGATGTGGCGTTGTCGGAACGCCTGCTGTCGGCCAGCGAGGTCTTGGCTTTCGTGCGGCGCGGCGGCGTGGTGGCAGTGTCGCTTCTCGAGGGAGCGAAAGCGGAGGCGGTGGAGTTCATCGTTGCGCCGGACGCGGAGGTTGTCGGCCGTCCGCTGAAAGAGGTGCGGCTGCCGAAAGAGTGCCTCGTCTGTGCGTATGTCCGGGAAAGCGAGGCGTATGTGCCGAACGGCGATTCCGTGCTGGAAGCGGGGGATCGGGCGATTCTCTTTATCCGTACACAGCATGCGAAAAACGTGATGCAGTTCTTCAAGGGGAAGGAATAAAGAAAAAGAGGGAAGGGTGGCGTGTTTTTGAGAACGCGGCTTCTTTTATATCTTTTAGGATGGACTGCGATGGTTGCGGGGACGGCCCTTTTGCTGCCTGTTCCGGTTTCTGCACTGGACGGAGACGGGCTCTCATGGGCGTTTGTCGTTTCTTCGGCAATCATGCTGTCGATGGGCGGCTTCGCGGTGCGGTCGGGGCGCGAGCACCCGGAGCGCCTTTTGGTGCGCGAGGGCGCTTGGTTTCTCGTGGGAACGTGGGTCCTTCTGACGGTGACGGCGGCTTTGCCGTATGTTTTCACGGGGACGCTTTCTTTGGCGGACGCCTGGGCGGAAGGCGTGTCCGGCATCACGACGACGGGGCTGACGCTTTTGGGGAAGGACGCGCCGCGCTCCCTCGTGTTTTGGCGCAGCTTGACGCAGTGGCTGGGCGGCGCGTGCATCATCCTGTTGCTTTTGACTGTGGTGCCGCAGGTATCGGAATGGTTCGGCATGTCGCTGGTAATGCCAAGAGGCCAGCGGGCAGGCCAGCTCTTGTCGTCTATGCGGCGAACCTCTCGGCGCGTGATGGGCGTGTATGTGGGGGCGACGGCGGCAGCGGCGGCAGTTTTTTCGGTATTGGGATTGTCCGCGTTTGACGCGGTGAATCTTTCCATGGTGACGTTGGCGACGGGCGGCTGTTATACGCCCGCGTCGGGGGACGATGGAATCTTTTTTTCGTTTGCGCTGATGGCAGTCATGCTGTTCTCCGCCGGAAATTTCTTTTTTTACGCGGAGGTGGCGCGCCGGGGGCTGGTCTCTGACGATGCGGGTGCGGAAGAGATGCGGGGCATGTTGCGGATCGTGGCCGTCGCGGGCTTTATCGTGTCCCTTCATCTCTGGCTGAGCGGAACGTACGGCGGATTTGAGAGCCTGCGGAAAGGCTTTTTTGCGGTGACGGCTTTTTTGAGCACGACGGGCATGAATCCTTTGCAGGTCGTCCATTGGCCGGATTTTGACCGCTTCGTATTGCTGCTCCTGATTTTTACCGGAGGCTGTATCGCTTCGTCGGCAGGCGGGCTGAAAATCCTCCGGCTTTCGGTGCTGGCCAACGCGTCCATAGAGGAACTGCGCCGTACGCTGCACTCGCGCATGGTGCTCCGCGTTTCGGCTTTGGGACGCGTGGTGCCCCTTGCCATGGTCGGACAGCTGTTGAGCTTTTTTGCGCTGTATATCGCGGTGTTTTTTGCTGCGTCCATGGCGCTTTCTTTAGGCGGTCTCGCGCCGCTGTCGGCGATGGGGCTTTCGGCGGCGTGTCTGACCAGCGCGGGGCCGGCGGCGCTCCTTGCGGGCGACGTGGGCGTTTACGCGGCCATGGGCGAGGGGTGGAGGCTGTTTTGCTGCGGGCTCATGCTTCTCGGGCGGTTGGAGGTCTTTTCGTTCCTTTTCGTGATCCAGACGCTTGTCAGCCGTTGGGAAGGACGGTGGTAGCGTGAGCTGGGAACGGATGGCGTTCTTCTTTGGACGGTTGTTGTCCGGTCTTTCGGCGGCGGCTCTCGTTCCGCTCGTTTTTGCGCTGGCGGCGCGGGAGGCGGCGCTGCCGTTCCTGTGGATGGCTGCGATTTCCGTGGGACTTTCTTTCGCCCTTTCCCGTGTGGGGGCAAAGACAGCGATGGGACTCTCGCTCCGTGAAGGTATCGCGATCACGAGCCTGGGCTGGCTGTTGTGCTCGGGCATCGGCGCTGTTCCGTATATTGCGGGCGGACATCTCGGCGTGGTCGACGGGGTGCTGGAGTCGGTCTCTGGCTTTACCGGCGCAGGGGCGACGGTGATCTCAGGGCTTGAGAAGATGCCGCACAGTATTCTTTTGTGGCGGTCGATGACGCATTGGATCGGCGGTTTGGGGATCGTCGTCTTTTTCGTTGCGCTTTTGCCGCAGTTTGGCGAGGGCGCGGCGCGCATTTTTGAGACGGAGAGCGGGACTCCCGTGCCGGGGCGGGCGCGGCCTCGCATGAAGACGACGGCGCAGGCGCTTTTTGCCATATACGCGGCGCTGACGACGGCGGCGTTCCTCGCTTACTGGCTGGCGGGGATGACGCCCTTCGACGCGGTGAACCATTCCATGTCCACGATCGCCACAGGAGGATTTTCCACGCACGACGAGAGCGCGGCGTATTTTCACAGTCCTGCCCTCGAGTGGTGGATGACCCTGTTCATGCTGCTCTGCGGCGCGGATTTCGGGATGTACCTCGGAATGCTGCGGGACGGGGTGAAAACGGCGCTGAAAAATGTGGAGCTGCGCTTTTTCCTCGCGATGGTGCTCGTCTCGGCGGTCGTCTTGGCGGGAGAGCTTTTGGCGTCGGGCATGGACGCGGGGGAGGCGCTTCGGACGGCGTGTTTCCAATCGTCTACGGTGGCTTCGACGACGGGGTTCGTGTCGGCGGATTTCGATCAATGGCCGCCGATTTCCAAGATGTTCCTCTTGTTCATGATGGCGGTGGGCGGCTGTTCCGGCTCTACGGCAGGCGGTATCAAGGTCATCCGGATCTTGCTGGTGGTGCGGCTGATCGGCCTTGGCGGACGCCGCGCCCTTTCGCCTTTGGCGAGGGAGGAAGTGCATCTCGGCGGGCGGACGGTCAGCCGGGAGGTACTTATGGACGCGGGTTATTTCATTTTTACCTATTGTGCGCTCGTGTGCCTGTGGTCGCTGATTTTCACATGGGACGGTTCGTCGGCTTTTGACTCCATCGCCCTTGCCGTGACGACCATGGGAAACGTGGGGCCGGGCTTTGGCGAATGGGGCGCGACGTGCAACTATGCCGGGCTGCCGGTGTTGTCAAAGCTGACGGTCGCCGCTTCCATGCTGATCGGGCGCCTTGAGATTTTCCCGATGCTCGCGCTGTTCCGCCCGGGATTCTGGGAAAAAGAACGGGGCTGGGATTAAAAAGAGTGGAGAGTGGAGAGCTAAGAGTTAAGAGCGGAGATGAAATGTGTAATATCTTCACTCTCCACTCTCAACTCTTCACTCTGAAAAATACGTTTCGGGATTTGTTTGTGTAAAAACTGCCGACGCTGTATTGGGACTGTGGACTGAAAGGAGGAATTGGGCTTGGAATGGCGCGTGGTTATGTATTTCCTCGGGCGCATCGCTTGGGTTTGCGGCGTCGCATTGCTCATTCCTTTTTTCACGTCGGCGGCTTTCAACGACGAAGCTACGTTTTCCTTCGGCCTTTCGATCCTTTGCTGTATCCTGATCGGCGGCGCGGGCTGGAAGGTCGGCACGCTGGAAGAGGGGGCCATGACGCCTCGAGAGGGCATCGCCGTTACGGGGTTGGCCTGGATCATGACGACGTTTTTCGGGATGCTTCCCTACACGTTAGGCGAGCATCTTTCTTTTGTCGACGGATTGTTTGAGAGCGTTTCGGGATTCACGGGGTTCGGCGCTTCGGTCATTTCCGCGCCGGAGCTTTTGCCGGAAAGCGTCCTGCTTTGGCGGAGCCTGACACAATGGCTGGGCGGCCTCGGCATCGTCGTCTTTTTCATCACGCTCTTGCCGAAAGCGGGGCAAAATGTCATTCACATGTACGAGGCGGAGTCCGTGGGGCCGACGGAAGACCGTATGCGCCCGCGGCTCAAAGAGATGACGGAAGCGCTGGTCGCCATCTATATCGCGCTGACGGCGATGGCGGCGATCTTGTTCGCGGTTTGCGGCATGTCGTATTTCGACGCGTTGAACCACGCGCTGACCACGATCGGCACCGGTGGATTTTCCACGCACAGCGAGAGCATCATGTATTTTGACAGCGTCGCCATTGATATGGCGGTGACGTTCTGTATCCTGGTGGCGGGCGTCAGCTTCGCGCTTTATTATCGCGTCTATGTCCGCGGCTGGAAGGCGGCGGCGGAAAACACGGAGCTCAAGGCATATCTTTTGATTTTTGCGGTCGGTACGGTGCTGCTCTGGCTGACGCTTTGGCGGGACGGTATCTACGGACCGTTGGAGGCCATACGTTACGCGGCGTTCCAGACGGCGGCGATCTCGACGACGGGCTTCGTGTCGGCGGATTACGACCGCTGGCCGACGTTCGCGAAGTGCCTGCTGCTGTTCCTGATGATGGTGGGCGGCTGCGCGGGCTCGACGGCGGCTGGGCTCAAGGTTGCGCGGGCGGTGCTGCTCCTGCGCATGACGGCGGCGCACATTTGGCGGCGAATGCATCCGCACATGGTTGTCAGCGTCCGCATGAACGGCGAGGTCGTACCGCAGGGGGTATTGCTGCGCGTGGGATTGTTTTTTTTCGTGTATCTGTTCTTCATCCTATTCGCCGCGGCGCTGATCATGCTGGACGGCGTTCCGATGTTCGACGCGCTGGGCATGAGCGTGTCCGCCGTCTCTACCGTAGGCCCGGCTTTCGGCGTCGCCGGCCCGACGGAGACGTATGCGCCGCTGTCCCATTTCGTGAAAATGGTGCTCTGTTGTATTACCCTTTTGGGGCGGTTGGAATTTTTCACGCTGCTTGTCATGCTGCGTCCTGATTTTTGGCAGGAGCACAAAGGGTGGTAGATGCCGTTGCCAATCCCTCATAAAAACGGTCTGCCTCGTTGAAATGCCTATTAGGGGGAGTTTGTCTTTGACAAACTTTGAACTAAGGCATTATAACTCGGCTTCGCCTCGTTGAAATGCCGATTAAGGGGAGTTTGTCTTTGACAAACTTTGAACTAAGGCATTATAATGAAAGTAATTTGACAGGTACGAACCTTCGGGAGCGAGGGGAGAAAACTATGGAAATCGGAAAAATTTCGTCGCAGCGCCAGCAGACGATGCCGCATTCCGTGTCTGGCGGCGTGCATCGCGCGGAGTCGACGGATACGTCGTTCTCGGCGGAGCTGACCGATCAGCGCGGCAGTATGTCGCGGGCGCAGCTTGAGGAGCTGCTCAAGAAAATCGACGAGCAGGGCGCGAAGCTGACTTCGACGCCGACTTACGACGAGCTGCGCGCGTATCGGAGTCTCGTGCAGGAGTTTGTCAACGAGGCCGTGGCGAATATGTATGAGCTGCACACGTCGGCAGGCTGGGACCGTATGGGTCGGCAGAAAGTCTATACGACGGTGCGGAAGATCGACGAAGAGCTGGAAAAAATGGCGGAGCATATCCGCGTCGGCCAGTCGGATCAGCTTGACATCGTGGCGAGCCAGGACGCGATCCGCGGGATGCTCGTCGATCTTTACAGCTGATGGCGGAAGAGAAGGCGACGGACGCGCTTTTGCTCGTGCCGTCAGGCACGTGGGACGCGGTTTTCGGTCACGAACGGACGCGGGAACGACTCGCAAGGCTTCTGCGCGAGAAGCGCGTGCCGCACGCGCTTCTTTTTTCAGGGCCGCGGGGCGTCGGGAAAAAGAAGACGGCGCTGGCGCTGGCGGCGGCGCTTTTGTGCCTTGCGCCGGAAGACGGGCTGGCCTGCGGCGCGTGTAAAAGCTGCAAGGCGCTGGCGGCGGGAACGCACCCCGACCTTTTTGCGGTGCTGCCGGAGAGTTCCGGCAAAGCGGCGCGCAGTATCAAGATCGAGCAGATTCGTGCGATGCGCGGGGCGGTCTCCCGCGCGCCGCTCATTTCCGGACGGCGCGTCGTGCTGATCGACGATGCGGAAACGATGAACGACGCGGCGTCGAACGCGCTGTTGAAGACGCTGGAGGAGCCGTCGGGCGATACGACGTTCCTGTTGATTACGGGGGCGCGGCAGGGGCTTTTGCCGACGATCGTTTCGCGCTGCACGGGCGTGATATTCGGGCCGCTGGACGCGGAGACGATCGCGCGGGTATTGGCGGCGCACGGCGTGCCGGAGGAGACGCGAGGGCCGCTGGCGGCGCTTTCGGACGGCAGCGCGGGGCATGCGCTTCGACTCTTTTCGGAGGACGCGCTGCCGCTTCGCGACGACGCGATGGCGACGCTTGAAGCAGTGCCGAACTTGTCGGCGGAAACGATTTTTTCGCTGGGCGCGCGTCTCGGCGCATTGGAGCGGGAGCGGCTTTCGGAGTGGTTTCGCTATTTGCGGTTGCTGCTGCGCGACCTTTTGGCGATATACGGCGGCAGCAGCGCGCTTTTGAACGCCGATTTCGAGACGCGGCTTTTCGCGCTTTCGGGTAAGCTGTCGGAAGTGCGGGCATTTCTCATCGAGCAGGAGGCGACGGAGGCGGCGCGACGGATACAGACGTCGAACGCGACGCCGCGGCTTGCGGTTGAGGCGTTTCTTTTAAAAATAAAGCAGTGAAGGATTAAAAGTGGGAGTATAAGATGCAGACAGTCATCGGCGTCCGCTTCAAGCAGGCGGGCAAGATTTATTATTTCGGCGCGGGACAGATGGAGATCGCGCAGGGCGACGACGTGATCGTCGAGACGGCGCGGGGTACCGAGTTCGGCCATGTGGCCCTCGGTCCGCGCGAGGTGCCGGACGAGGAAGTGACGCTGCCGCTCAAGGCAGTCGAGCGGAAAGCGACGGACGAGGACCGCGCGCGCTTGGCGGAAAACCGCGAACGGGAGAAAGAAGCGTTTCGCATCTGCGAGGAGAAGATCGCGGCGCGGGAGCTGGAAATGAAGCTTGTCAGCGTCGAGTACACCTTCGACGTCAGCAAGATCATTTTCTATTTCACGGCGGACGGGCGCGTGGATTTCCGCGAGCTGGTCAAGGATTTGGCGGCGGTGTTCCGTACAAGGATCGAGCTTCGTCAGATCGGCGTGCGCGACGAGGCAAAGCTTCTCGGCGGGATCGGCTGCTGCGGGCGGCCGCTTTGCTGCGCGACGTTCCTCGGCGATTTCGCGCCGGTCTCGATCCGCATGGCGAAGGAGCAGAGCCTTTCGCTGAATCCGACGAAAATTTCCGGTATCTGCGGGCGATTGATGTGCTGCCTCAAATATGAGAACGATCTCTATTGCGAGCGGCGGCGCGAGCAGGCGGCGCAGAGGAAGGCGCTGGCGCCGCATCCGGGCGGGCGCGTGGCGACGATGGAAGGCGACGGCAAGGTCATCGCGATCAACGCGCAGCGCCGTTCGGCGACGATCCTCCTCGACGACAGCCGGACCATCGTGGCGTCGTGGGAAGACGTTGTCGAGCAGGAGGAAGACTTGTCGGATGTCGCGGCGCTGGCGGCGATCGCGATGCTTCAGAGCGAGAACGCGCCGATGAGCGAGGAACGGCCGCGCAGACGCGGCGGGCGCGGGGAGAAGCGCGACCGCGGACCGCGCGGGAACGGCGAAGGACGCAGGAAGGAAGGCGGCGACGCGCCGAAGCGGCGGGGCGAAAGATATGAAAAGGGAAACCGTCAGCGGGACGGTAAGGACAGACGCGGCGGCAACAAGCACGCGTCCCACGATCACCCGCCGCGTCGTGAAGACGGGCGCGGACGGCAGCGCCGAAATCCGTCGGAAACGCGGGATGGAAATCATGAAGGGCGTCCGCCTCAGGACGAATGAGCGGGTAGATTCCCTCGACCATCTCGGACGCAGGATCATCCAAAGGGCGGACGGCTTCCGGTTCGCGATGGACGCGGTGCTGCTTGCGCATTTCCCACGCTATAAGAAAGATTGCCGCGTGCTCGATCTCGGGACGGGCGTCGGCGCGATGCCGCTCCTGATCGCCGAGCATACGGCGTATATCGAGGCCGTAGAGCTGGATGCGGAGACGGCGGGCATGGCGGCGCGCAGCGTTCTCTTGAACGGGCTGGAAAAAACGATCCGCGTGCGGCAGGCTGATTATCGGGAATTAGGCGCGCTTGCGCCGCCGGAGCGCTTCGACGTGGTGCTTGCGAATCCGCCTTACGGCAATCTGTCGGACGGGCCGACTGCGAAAGGGACGCGGGCCGGTGCGCGGCAAGAGGTGACGGCGACGCTCATAGATGTGGTACGCGCGGCGCGCTATGCGCTTCGCTATCACGGAAAATTTGCGATGATTTACCGTCCGGCGCGGCTTGCGGACGTTTTCGCGGCGCTTTCGGCGCATCAGCTTGCGCCGAAACGTATGCGCTTCGTGGAGCCGCGTGCGGGAAAACCCGCGAATCTCGTGCTGATCGAGGCGGTGCAGGGCGGCGCGCAGGGCGGGCTCGTCGTACTCCCGACGCTTCGCGTTTACGGCGGGGACGGGGAGTATACACCAGAGCTTTTGGAGATTTACGGGAAAAACAGAGTGGAGAGTTAAGAGTGAAGAGTGGAGATTGGAGATTGATTGTAATATCTTCACTCTCAACTCTTCGCTCTCCACTCTTTATTGTTTTGGGGTGTTTTTATGAGTGACGAAAGCAATAGCGGCGGGGAAAAG
>JAEEGL010354355.1_pt1 | contig 11408 bp, 8 predicted proteins | sample 9134231 | NCBI WGS metagenome assembly JAEEGL01 (sample SAMN16246548, study PRJNA631951) | gut metagenome | biome: gut microbiome; feature: rumen; material: fiber-attached | host: Bos | place: Iran: Karaj | collected 2018-10
CGGATGAGCCTCCAGGATCTTGCGGCCGACCTCAGTGGTATCGGACGGGGACGGAACGACGGATGCCCCGTAGACGCGCATTACTTCACGCCGGAAAGGCTTCTGCTCATAGCTGACTTTGACCATGTAGACCTTGCAGTCCAGCCCGAAATAAGAACAGGCCATGCTGAGCGCCGTTCCCCACTGACCGGCTCCGGTCTCGGTCGTGACGCCCTTGAGACCCTGCTTTTTGGCGTAGTAGGCCTGGGCGATGGCGGAGTTGAGCTTGTGGCTGCCCGAGGTGTTGTTCCCCTCGAACTTGTAATAGATCTTCGCCGGGGTGCCGAGCTTCTCTTCCAGGCAGTAAGCGCGCACCAGGGGAGAGGGACGGTACATTTTGTAGAAATCGGCGATCTCCTGCGGGATGGGGTATTCGCGGGTCTCGTTGTCGAGTTCCTGACGGATGAGCTCGTCACAGAAAACGCCGGCGAGTTCTTCCGCCTTCATCGGCTGATGCGTCCCGGGATTGAGGAGCGGAGCGGGTTTGTTCTTCATGTCGGCCCGCACGTTGTACCAGGTCTTGGGCATCTCCGATTCTTCCAGATAGATCTTGTAGGGGATGGACTGGTTTGCCATGGTGGGTTCCTCCTTGATTTATTATAATTTTTTGTTTGTCTTTCCCGTAGTTGTCCCGGCCGGAGCGGGGCGGAAACAAAAGAAAGGCCCCGCCCAAAATGGACGAGGCCGTGAAAATCCCGGTTTGTCTTCAGCGGCTTGCGGATCCAGATTGGGGCACGACAAAATGACGGCTCCACCAGTAGCCGTTCGCAAACCCGAAGAAAATAACGCCGTTCGTGAAGGTCATCGTCGTACTCCTTTCAACCGTTTTTCGCAGTATAACAGACGGGACGGACTTTGTCAAGCCATTATTCTCGAAAAATAATCGACAAATTTTCCCTCTCTTTTTGTGCTTTTCGACCAAACCCATGACCTTCCGGCCTTTCCTCCCGGCGCGGAAAAGAAAGAAAAAAAAGGCCGAAAAAGGGAGAGTTTCGGAAAGACGCGTTGCATTTTTCCCGCCGGATATGTTATAATGATGACAATCGCAATAACGATCGGAGAGTGGACATGTCTTTTCCTAACGGTTTTTTATGGGGCGCCGCCTCTTCCTCCGCGCAGATCGAAGGCGCGTGGGATGAGGGAGGGAGAACGCCTTCGATCTGGGATCTCGCCCCGAAAAGAAAGATCAGGAACGGCGACAATCCCCTTGACGGGTGCGACCACTTTCACAGGATGAAAGCCGACGTCGCCCTGATGAAGGAAATGGGACTGAAATGCTACCGTTTCTCGATCTCCTGGCCGCGCGTGGAGCCGGAAAACGGCGTTTTTTCCGAGAAGGGGCTCGGCTTTTACAACGATCTGGTCGACGAATTGAAAAGCGCGGGGATCGAGCCGGTGGTCACGCTCTATCACTGGGATCTGCCGCTTTGGGCGCACAAGGCGGGCGGCTGGACGAAAACTTCGATCGTGGGTCTTTTTACCGCCTACGTCTCCAAGGTCGTCTCGGTCCTGTCCGACCGGGTGCGCTTCTGGATCCCTTTGAACGAGCCGCAGTGCTTCATCGGCCGCGGTTATCTGCTGGGCAAGCACGCCCCTTTCTCGCGCAAAGTCTTTTCGCTGCCCTCCCTGACCAAAAACTGCCTGCTGGCGCATAAAGAAGCGGTCGACGTCATCCGGAGGGAGGCGAAGACCCCGCCGCTCATCGGCATCGCGATGTGCGCGGGAGCGTATATCCCGAAAGACGAAAGCGAAAAAGAGGTCGAAAAAGCGCGCAGGAAAAGCTTTTTCAAGGGGCTGGGCGCGATGGGCAACCGCTGGTGGGCCGACCCCGTCTTCCTCGGCAAAGGGGTGAAGGCCTACGGCATGTTCCGCACGAAAGACGAAGATATGGAAAAATGCCGCGCCGGGCTGGATTTCATCGGGCTCAACGTCTATCAGCCCTACGGGCGTCCTCTCGTGCCGCCGGAGCGGCTGACCTCGAACGGCTGGGTGATCGACGGGCGGGTGCTCTACTGGACGACGCGCTTTTTTTACGAGCGGTATTCCCTGCCGGTGATGATCACCGAAAACGGGATGGCCGACCGCCATTCCCCGGGGAAAGACCGGAAGGTCCACGACGAAAAGCGGATCCGCTTCCTCAAAGAATATCTCTCGTGGCTCTCGCGCGCCTCGGACGAGGGGATCCCGCTGCTGGGGTATCTGCACTGGTCGATCTTCGACAACTTTGAGTGGGCGGAGGGATTCGAGTCCCGCTTCGGCCTGGTCCATATCGACTACAAAACGAAAGAACGCATCCCGAAAGACTCGGCGGCGTTTTACAAAGAGATCATCGCCTCGGGCGGAAGAGACCTTCCGCCGCCCGACTCGTTTTTCGAGCGGAAGAAATGACCCGAAAGAAGGGGAAAGAATGAAACTCATCCATACGGCGGACGTCCACCTCGGCTCGAAGATCGAGGCCAAACTGCCGGAGGGGAAGGCGGCGATCCGGCGGGCGGAGGTCCGCGAAACGCTGGGACGGATCGTCCGCTACGCCGCCGCCGAGGGCGTAAAAGCGATCCTGCTTTGCGGAGACGTGTTCGACTCCGATACGCCGCTCCCGGGCGAGGTCGACTATTTTCTCGGGCTGGTGAACGCCTACCCCGGCGTCGTCTTTTTTTACCTGCGCGGCAATCACGACCGGACCGACGTGCTCGCGGGGCGGGAACTGCCCAATCTGCGCCGTTTTTCGGACGAATGGACCTCTTATCTTCTGCGCGAAGGGGAGGAGACCGTCCGGATCAGCGGGATCGAGTCGACCCCCGGCAACGCGCTCACCCGGGCGGAGTCGCTGAAACTCGACGAAAACGAGACGAACGTCGTCCTTCTGCACGGGCAGGTCTCCGACGCGCGGGGGGAGGACAAGATCGTCATAAAGGACCTGCGCGGCAAGGGGATCGACTACCTCGCCGCCGGGCATGTCCACTCCTACCGCGAGGAGGAGATCGACCGGCGCGGGCGGCTCGTCTACTGCGGATGCCCCGAGGGAAGGGGGTTCGACGAGGCGGGCGAAAAAGGATTCGTCCTGCTCGAGACGCGGCAGGGCGGGGTGCGTTCGACCTTCGTGCCCTTCGCCCTGCGGAAGATCGTCGTTCTGCCGGTCGACCTGACGGGCGCGCCCGACCGGTACGCCGCGATCGAAAAAGTCCGCGCCGCGGCGGGGGATATCGACGAGAACGATCTTCTGCGGATCGCGCTGACCGGGGAGGTCGCGTTTGAGACCGAAGGGATGGAGGAGGACGTCGTCTCGACCCTCCCGGGCAGATTTTTCGTCTGCGCGAAGGACGAAACGATCCTTTCGATCCCTCCGGAAAGTTACGAAAACAGTCTTTCGCTGCGGGGGGAATTCCTGCGGCTGGTGAAAAACGCCCCTCTGAGCGAGGAGAGGAAAAACAGGATCGTTCGCGAAGGGCTCTCGGCCCTCGCGGGAAGGAAGTGAACCATGAGATACCCGGTCGCTTTTGAAAAAGACGTTTGGGAAGTGATGCGCGCCCGCCACAGCGTACGGAACTACCTCGACAAACCGGTCCCGGCCGGGACGCGGGAGGTCCTCGATCTCTGCGTCAGAGACCTGAACGCCGCGTCGGGGCTGGATATGACGGTCGTATACGACGAGCCGGTCTGTTTCGGGAAAGGGATGGCGAAGTACGGCTCTTTCGGGAACTGCTCCAACTATATCGCCCTGATCGGGGAAAAGCGCGAAGGGCTCGAACGTCTCTGCGGCGAATACGGCGAACTGCTGGTCCTCAAGGCGCAGGAGCTGGGGCTGAACACCTGCTGGGCCGCGCTGACGCACGGCAAAAGCGCCGCGCCGGTGAAAAAAGGCGAAAAAGAGGTCATCCTCATCGCTCTCGGATACGGAAAAACGCAGGGGAGCGAGCGGAAAAGCAAGAAGATCGAACAGGTCTGCGACCTGTCCCCCGACGCGCCCGGGTGGTTCGTGAAGGGCGTGGAGGCCGCCCTGCTCGCCCCGACCGCGATCAACCAGCAGAAGTTCTTCTTTTCCCGCGAGGGGAATACCGTCGAAGCCAAAGCGGGACTGATCGGGCCTTGTTTACAGATCGACCTCGGCATCGTCAGGGCGCATTTCGCCCTCGGCGCCGGGGAGGGGTCTTTCGTCTGGAAAGACGGGGAAACGTCATGAGACTGCGCGAATGCCATATCGACGGGTTCGGCGCGCTGAGCGATCTCACCTTCGTCTTTGACGAAGAGCCGAAGGTCGTCTGCCTGGAGAACGGCGCGGGAAAAACGACCCTGGCCGCTTTTCTGCGCGCGATGTTCTACGGGATGAAGACGGTCAGAGCCGGCGCGAAGGACTTCCTCCCGCGCGAGCACTACGCCCCCTTTTCGGGCGGGGCGTTCGGCGGAAGTCTGACCGTCGAAAAAGACGGGGACCTGTATACAGTCGTCCGCCGGTTCGACAGAAAGAGCGACACGAGAGACGTTTTCAAGGTCTTTCTGCGCGAAAAAGAGATACCCGACCCCTCGCTCTTCTCGGGCGAGGCGCTTTTCGGCGTCGACGAGGAGTCTTTCTTGCGGACGGTCTATTCCGACGGATCGGAGACCGGGTCTCCCCTGCCGCCCGCCCTTGCCGGGAAACTGGCGCTCCCCTCCGGAGCGGACGGGGAGGAGACCGACTTTTCGAAAGCGGTCGAGATATTAAAAAAGCGCAAAAAAGAGATCGTACCCGAGCGGGGACAGAACGGCCTGCTCGGAGCGGTCGACGCGGCGATCCGCGAAAAAGACGGCGCCCTTCTCTACGCCAAAGAGACCGCCGCCGGCCTGCCGGAAGCGGCGGAGAAACTGCGCGCGGACGAAAACAGACTGCGCGGGCTGGAAAAAAAGCTTGCGGAGGCCCGCACCCTCGAACTGAAAAAAGCCGAATATACCCACTATTCCTCGCTGCTCGCCCGCGCGGAGGAAGAGCGGCGGCGGATCGGGACGATCGAAGAGTCCTACCCTGCCGGCATCCCCTCGCCCGAAAAGCGGGAACAGCTGAAAAAAGCGGCCGCGGCGGCGGCAGAATTGCGCGTCCGCGCCGGGACGCCGCTCCTGAGCGAGGAACAAAAAAAATCGCTCGAAACGCTGCGGGCGATCTTCCCTTCCGGCGCGCCGGATGAGGAAAAGGTGCGCGCCCTGCGCGATTCCTGCGCGAAACTGCGCTCTTCCTCCCCCTCCGTCCCCCGTCTTTCCTCAAAACGCGCGGATGAGCGGATCGCCGCCCTTTCAAGCGAGATCGCCTCCCTGCCGGCCGAGGACGGGCGTTTTTCCGCCTTGTCCGCCCGCTTTGGGGAGAAACTGACGCCCGAGGCGGTCTATTCGGTCAAAGAGAACCTGTCGACTCTCCGCGAGATCCGGGAGACGGGCGAAAAAAGCGGAAAGCCGGAAAAGCCGGTCCTCCCGCTCATCCTGCTTATCGCCGGCGTTTTGCTGGCGCTGGCCGGCGTCGCGCTTCTTCTTCGCGGGGCGGCCTTCTGGATCCCTTTCCCCGTCGCGGGCGCGGTTTTGATCGCCCTTTCGCTCTTCCCGCTCCTTTCGGGGGCGAAAAAGCGGAAAGCGGAAGACGCCGCGCTTTACGCGGAAACGTTGCGGCGGAGGAACGCGGAAGAAAAGATCGAACAGCTCCTTTCGCCGCTCGGCTACCCGTCCGGCGACGCGGAAGGCGCGGCGGAGGCCTTCCTTGAAGACGTTTCCGAATACGACGCCCTGAAAGAAGCCGAATCGGCGCGCAGGGGGAAAGCCGCGTCCCTCGAAGACGAACTCCGAAGGGCGGAGGACGAAAAAGAAAAAGCCGCCGCGGCCGAGGCCGAGATCGCCCTTCTTCTTGCCGGGAGCGGGCTTTCGCTGCCCGGGGAGGAGGACCCCGACGTTTTCGCCGACCGCGTCGCGGATAGGGCGAAGGAATACGCCATCCTCCGGAAAGCGGCTCTGGACGCGGAAAAAGCCCGCGAGACCGCCGCGAAAGCCGCTTTGGAAGCCGAAGAAGAGATCGGCCGCCTGCTTGCCGCCTGTTCCCTGCCCGCCGGGAGAGGCGTCGAAGAGATCCTCAACGCCGCCGAAAGGGACGAAGAGGCGCTCAAAGCGGCTCTTTCCTCCCGCGACGGCCTGCGAAAGGAGGCGGAGGAATACCGCGCCGCCCATCCCTCGGTCTCTTCCCCGCCCGGGGAGGGGACAGCGGCGGAACCGGAAGAGATCGAGCGCGAGATCCACACCCTCCGCGCGTCGATCGCGGACGGGAAGCGGTCTTTTGAAAGCGCGTGCCGGACCGCCGAAACGATCCCCGCCCTGGAAGAGGAGATCGCCTCTTTGCGCGAAAAAGAGAATGAACTGAAAGAAAAAAACGACGCGCTCGCCGACGCGATCTATTATCTGACCGAGGCGGACAGATCGCTCAAAGACAAATACGCGGGCCCGCTGCTCGAGGCCTTCCGCGGCTACGCCGCCGCGGTCGAAGCCCTTCCGGGGGAGGGACCGCGCCTGGACGGAGAATACCGCGTGCTCTTCCGCGCCGGCGGCGAGCCGCGCAAAGAGCAGTTCCTCAGCGCGGGGCAGCGCGAGATCACCGACCTCTGCCTGCGCCTGGCGGTCACCAAAGTCCTCTTCGGGGACAAACTCCCCCTCCTCATTCTGGACGACCCCTTCGTCCACCTCGACGAGAAACGGCTCAAAAAGGTCTTCTCGGTCCTGCGGTCGCTCCCCGCCGACTGCCAGATCCTCTATTTCTGCTGCCACGAAAGCCGCGACCCGAACCGCGTGAAATGAAAGGCGCGAAAAACCGCGCGGTCCCCAAAAGGGACCGCGCGGTTTTTTTCGGTTCGCGTCGCGTTCTGCCGGGCTTATTCGCGCCGGGTCAGAGGTATTTTTCGATAAAAGCGGCGACCTCGGCGCCGATCTCCTGCTTGCCCAGCGGGCTGAGGTGCACGTTGTCCTCGGCCAGAAACTCGCTTCTGCGCGGGAAGACAAAGGAATACAGGTCGTTGATCTCGCATCCGAACTCGTCGCGCAGGACCTTGACGATGACGTCGTTGTAGAGGGGGATGCGGTCCTTTCTCTTCTGAGTGGATTTGTGCCCCTCTCCCAGCGGGGTGGTGGTGGCGAAGATGATCTTCGCCTCAGGCGCGAAGGCGCGGATCTCCCGGTAGATCTGCGTCATGGTCTCGACGTATTCTCCCGGATTGGTCAGGGCGGGGACGCGCTCGCTGATGGTCGTCGTGTCCCAGATGCCGTTGTTCCAGTGGACGACGTCCGGCTTTTCGCTCTCGAAAAGCCCCAGCCAGTTGTTGATGAAGCGGAGGGTGTATTTGGAAAAACAGCCGTTGGTCAGAGGATGGCGCACGTCCGCCTTCCCCTCCAGGCATTCTTTGACTCTGTCCTGATAGTTCATGCGGATCGAATCGCCCAAAAGAAGCACGCGTTTCATTGCTTTTCCCCCTTACGGTCTTTTATGCCTGGCGGTCCATTCGGCGGCGAACGCGGCAAAGAGCGCGCTCCCCTCCCAGAAGACCGACTCGTCGATATCGAACTTCGGATGGTGGTGCGGGTAGTTTTCGCGGCCGGAAAACTTCGAGCAGTGGAAGAAATAGAGCGAGGGGCGCTCGCGCGAGAAGAAGGCGAAATCCTCGCCCGCCGGCGTCCATTCGACGATCGGCTTGTTGTGATCTTCCCCGACGACCTTCGACGCCAGGGCGCGGAACTCGCGGCAGAGGTCTCCGTCGATCACCGTGCCGGGGACGAAATAGGTCTTTTCGAGTTTTCCCTCGACCCCGCAGGAGAGCGAAACGCCCTTGACGATCTGTCCGACCCTTTCGTACAGTTCGTCCTCTTCCTCCGCGTAGGGCGAACGGAGACTGCCCTCCAGAACGACCTCGTCGGGGATGATGTTGTTGCGCACGCCGCCGTGGATCGTCGTGATCGCGCAGACGGCGGGGCTGGCGGGATTGCGGTTGCGGCTGACGATCTGCTGCAGCTGGGTGATGAAGCTCGCCGCGGCGAAGACCGGGTCGCGGGAAAGGTGCGGGGTGGAGACGTGCGATCCCTTTCCGGTGAAGGTGACTTTCAGCCCGGTGATATTGAAAGACATGATCCTGTCGTTCGTGCAGATATCGCCGGCGTGAAAATCGCCGTTATAGATATTGCCGGTGTGCAGACCGATCACGGCGTCGACGTGCGGGTCTTCGAGCACGCCATCGGCGATCATCGGCTTGGCGCCGCCGCCGCCCTCTTCGTACGGCTGGAAGATGAACTTGACCGTCCCTTCCAGCTCCTCCCGGTGCTCGAACAGGATCTTTGCCGCGCCCAGCGCCATGGCGGTGTGCGCGTCGTGCCCGCAGGCGTGCATGTTCCCGTTGGTCGAGGCGAAGGGCAGCCCGGTCTCCTCTTTGATGGGGAGCCCGTCGCAGTCGGCGCGGATCCCAAGGCAGGGCGACTCGCTCTTTCCGCGGATGACGGCGGCGACGCCCTTGCCGCCGATCCCTTTTCTGACTTCGGTGATCCCGATCTTCTCAAGGTAGGAGAGGATCAGTTTTTCGGTCTCGTTCATCTCCATGCGCAACTCGGGGCAGCGGTGGAAAGCGCGGCGCATCTCGACGATCTCGTTTTGTATCTTTTTCGCCTCAGCGGCGGCGTCAAACATGGCAGTTCCTCCTTTATTGAGACCGGCCGGTCATCCGTTATATTTGGCGGCGATCTTTTCGGTGGCGGCGAGGAAGGCCTCCACCTCTTCGACCGTGTTGCAGTGCAGGGGGGAGACGCGGACGCATCCCTCGACGCCGAGCGCCTCGAGCATGCGGACCGAGTAGATGCTTGAGCGGACGCGCTCGTAGACGGTGACGCGCTCGTTCGCGTATTCGCCGACGGCTTTGGCGCAGTCCAGGCCCTTGACGGCGATGCCGAGGATGAGGTCTTTTTTGGACAGGTCGCGCTCGTCGCAGAAGACCTCCACGCCGGGGATATCGCGGAGGCCCCTCTGTTTGTCCGTCCCGTCGAGCAGACGCTCGAGCAGCGCCGTTTCGTGAGAGCGGATCGCCCTCATCCCCGAGACGAAGCGTTCTCGCCTGTCGGCCGTTTCGGGCAGGGAGCCGAGCGAGCAGACGTAGTCGACCACCGCGGTCAGCGCGGCGAAATTGGAGGGGGTGGGGGAGCCGAGTTCCCACACGTCGGCTTTTTTGCCGGCGAGCTTGTGGTGGCGGAGGACCGCCATGCGCGGCGAAAGCGCGGCGTAGCCCGCCCCGCGGGTGCAGAAGAACTTATAGGGCGCGAAGATCAGCGCGTCCGCGCCCATCGCGTCCATGTCCATCACGCCGTGCATCGCGTGCTGGACGGCGTCGCAGACGACGAAGAGGTCCGGCTTTCTTTTCCGCGCCTCTCTTACGATCGAGGGCACGTCCATCACCGCGCCCGTGATGTTCGACGCGTACATGACCGACAAAAAGCAGGTGTCTTTATCGACCAGCGACGCGACGGCGTCGACGTCGATCCCGCCGGTGCGCGGGTTGGCGGGGGCGACGCGGAGCTCCATCCCCATCTTCTCCGCCGCGTACTTCGCCGCGTCGAAGGAGGAGGGATGCTCGAGCACGGAGGTGACGATGTTTTTTCCGGGGATGTTCTCGGCGAGCACCTCCGCCATCTTGAAGTTCAGCTGAGAGGCGGTCAGCGCGCAGTCGAGAACGGCGTTTTTCGCCCCGCAGATGACGCGGAGGATGTCGTCCTCCGCCTTTTTCTGGACGGCGATGAGTTCGAGCGCGCGCTCGTGGGTGCGCTCGGGGCAGTCGGGGATCTCCTCGTAGCGGGATTTCGCTTCGACCGCCGCTTTCAGGCGGAAGGACCCGCCCGAGTTTTCGAAGAAGATACGCTTTCCGCTTTCGGGGTCTTCGTCGACCCAGTAGAAGGAGTCGCGGACGCGCTTCATGGTCTTTTCATCGAAAAGAGGATAGACGTATGAACGGTTTCCCAAGTCCGGTCCCTCTTTTCCGTATCAGTGTTCGTGCGCGGCTTTTTCGAGCGCGACCAGCGCGCCCTCGATGCCGAACTTCTTCCAGATGGCCTCGGCCGTCGCGCGGTCTTCGGGCGTGGGATGGTATTCCTTTTTGCAGCAGGGGATGTCGACCGAGCCGTCGGCCTTCGGGAAGGGCGAGACGGTGTCGTTCTCGTACTGTTTGCGCGCCTCTTCGGTGCGGAAATCGGGGATGGCGAAGGTCTTGCCGCCCTCGAGGACCGAGCGCCAGCCGAGGATGCCGACCGAGGCCATCGTCAGGCCGCGGTAGACGTCGAAGAAGGGCTCTTCCACCCCCCACAGGACTCTCTTGAAGTGGTACATCACCCAGTAGTCGCCGCCCCAGTGGCCGGCGTCCTTGATGATCGCCTCGGAAACGTCGCCCTTGTCGATGTTGGGGATGTATTCGCAGACGCGGGGACGGTCGGCCGGTTTGGACCATTCGTTGAAGGCGACGACCATCTTTTCGTCGTTGCCTCTGACCGATTCGGCGAATCCGTCCAGGCAGGCGATGCGGTACCAGTTGCCTCTGCCCGCGATGGCGCCGGCGCCGGTGAAGGTCGAGATCGAGCCGTCGCCCATGTTGCAGAGCATGGCGGCGATGCCGTCGGAAACGTGTTTCTGCGTGCCCTTGCAAAGTTCGGGAGCGGACGCCGAGACGGCGGTGACCGTTTTGGGCGCCGAGCCGGTGATGAACATCAGCGGGCCGAGCGAATGGGAGAGGTAATAGGTCCGCGGCGTCCAGCCGCGCCAGTGGTATTCGCCGCGGGTGAACTGGTTGGTCGATTCGACAGAGGAGGGATGGATGTATTCTCCGTGAGAGTAGAGCACCCGTCCGAGCACGCCGCTCTCATAGATGCGCTTCATTTCGATATTGGTCGCCATATAGGGATAGTTCTCGCCCAGCATGTACTTCATGCCGGTGCGCTCGACCGCCCGCGCCAGTTCGACGCAGAGCGCCATAGTCGAAGCGGCGCAGACTTCGCTGAGAACCAGCTTGCCCGCCTCCATCGCGCGGATGGCGAACTGGGCGTGCTCGTGGAAATAGTTGACGAGGATGACGGCGTCCATGTCGTGTTTGATGAACTCGTCGAAGGACTCGTACAGGGCCGCGTTGGGGACTTTTGCCTTGACTTTTTCGAGCTTTTCTCTGTCTTTGTCGCAGAGCGCCACGACGTCAAAGCCGTTGTTGATGGCGTTTTTGAGGAAGTTCGTTCCTCTGCCGAGGCCGAAGATACCGATCTTAGGGCGCTGGTTGATCTCGAGATGCGACATGATGTTTTCCCTTTCTTTTTCTCGCGTCTTTATGCAATTCCATAGCTTGACGCTTTATTTTGCGGGC
>JAEEGL011064133.1_pt1 | contig 11408 bp, 13 predicted proteins | sample 9134231 | NCBI WGS metagenome assembly JAEEGL01 (sample SAMN16246548, study PRJNA631951) | gut metagenome | biome: gut microbiome; feature: rumen; material: fiber-attached | host: Bos | place: Iran: Karaj | collected 2018-10
ATCCAAAAGGTTTTAATGAAAAGCAACAATGGTTGAAATTGAATGATTTACATCTAGAATATAGCCAGCTTGTGGACAAATTGGCAGTCAGGGAACATATTGACAAAGTACTGGGTCCTGGTCATATGTTCCCTATTCTTGGATCATGGAAAAGTTTTGATGAGATTGATTTTTCAACATTGCCTGAGGAATTTGTTATTAAATGTAATCATGATTCAGGAAGTACGAAGGTCATCACCAATAAATCAAATCTGTCTTGTGATGATTGGAGAGATTTAAAAAAGCATTTTGATGGTAGGATGAAGCGTGATTTCTATTCTGCCGGAAGAGAATATCCATACAAAGGTATTGAACGATACATTATTGCTGAACAGCTCATGCATGATAATACAGATTCAAACAAGAGTATAGAAGATTATAAGTTCTTTTGTTTTAATGGAGTTCCCAAAATCATGTTTGTGGCCACTGACAGACGTACAGATTGTCGGTTTGATTTTTTTGATATGGATTTCAATCATCTTGACATTACCAATATACATCCACAAGCAAACAAACCGATTTCAAAACCAAAGCATTTTGATGAGATGAAGGAAATAGCTTCAAGGCTTTCAACTGGGATGAAATTTGTCCGTATTGACTTGTATGATTTAAATGATACAATTTACTTTGGTGAATATACATTTTTTCATGGTGGTGGTTATGCACTATTTTATCCTCTAGAATGGGAAAGAAAATTGGGTGATTGGATAGATTTGAAAGACATAGATTTTTTTACAAAGAAATAGTTTATATATATCATTACTATTTTGAATAAAAATGTCAATAATTTCTGTAATAATATCATCGATTATCACCACGATTGTAATAGTATGGCCTTTACTTTTATATTGGTTGAAATCAAGATTGGAAAAGTCAATCCAAAATGAGTATGATAAGGAATTGGAAAAATTTAAAGTAAATTGTCAACAAATAGTAAATAAATCTAATGTTAGTTTTACAATATGGCAAAATGAATGTATGAAAGCTATTAAGGATATATTTGCATCATTGTCTGAATTGTCACTAGCACTAGAACATTATATTCCAATTATACTTCCAACATTTAATAATGAAAATGATAAAAAAGAATTTTTTAAGCCTAGATATGAGAAATTAGAGAAAGTATATAAGGAAGCTTTACATACTTGGTATCCTAATAGAATTTTTCTTGAAAAAGAACTAAATGAACAAATTGATAAAATATTATTGAGATGCCGAGAGGCAGTACGATATCAAAAGGTGATTTTATCAACTGATGATAAACTAGATAATATACAGTTAAGAATAGATCATGGAAAACCATATGAATATATAAAGGAATTTGAAGAAATAATGAATATTTTGTCAGATAAATTCAAAAATATATTACAAGAAGAACATTCAATATCAATAGAATAATTTGATGTTATTCCTGTAATAATTTTATCGTATATATAATGTTGCCGTATTATTTTGTCATTTTATGGGTAATTATATTTGGTGGGTTAGCAGATCAAATGGATGCTAATCTTTTGCCAACTGATTTAGATATTAATAACTTTGAAAAAACAAAGAAAATATGTCATACACCAAATGCAAAACATGCATTTTTAGCTGTTTCAATAATATTAACTCTAACTGCTGCATTAAGATATCGTGTTGGTACAGATTATGGTGGATACTATGTTAACTGGGAAATGTATGCAGAAGATTTTATCAATTCGGCTATACATTTGGATGAACCAGGTTATCGACTAATATGTGCGTTATTCAAAGCGATTGGAATTCGAGATGGTGCGTTTCCCGTATTTACCGCAGCAACAATAACTATTGGTTTATCTCTTTTTATTGTATATCGAAATACGGATAAATTGGGATTGGCAAGCATTTTATTTCTATTTATTTATTGGGTTGCTTCTTTTAATGCTGTTCGACAATGTTTGGCAACAACATTTGTTTTCTGTGGATATAATGCTCTTCGAAATAAAAGATTACGAGAATATGCAATTTGGGTAGGAATTGGATTTCTGTTTCACCGTTCTGCTATCTGCATGATTTTCCCATTTTTCTTTATACATAATAAATTGTCAATTATAAACATGATATTGTTGTTAATTGGTTGTATTATATTTCTACAATCTTATGATTTAGCTTTTGACTTTACTGGAGCTATTTTGGATAAAGAATTTAATATGGAAACATTGGACAGTTATAATTTAAATAAAGTTAATCGTCTAAGAGTGCTGGCCAATTGTGCCCCAGCTGCATTTTTCTTTGGTCAAGCTCTTCTTCAGAAAAAAATAGTATCTTATAATCAGAATTTTTATATTAATATATTACTATTCAAGGCGGCAATTAGTATTGCCGCTATGAATAGTCCTTATCTGTCACGTATGGGAATATATTTTTCTCCATTGCTCATAATGGCTCTTTGTGGATTGATTAATGAAATACCAAAAGACAAGCGAAAATTTTTTGTATTTTGCATGTGTTTTTTCTATGGATATTTTTTCTTGTATGAAATTAAACATTCTTCGGCCTTAAGATATTTCCAATTTATTTGGCAAAGATAAGTTTTTATTATGAATAATGAAAAGATATCAATTTTAATGGGAATATATAATTGTGAAAAAACATTACACAAAGCAATTGATTCCATTTTGAATCAGACATACACTAATATAGAATTAGTGATGTGTGATGATGGTTCAAAAGACAATACATATCAAGTAGCTAAAACATATTATGAAAAGTACCCTGATAGAATTGTTTTGATTAAAAATGAAGTCAATAAAGGTCTTAATATAACATTGAACAATTGTTTCAGAGCATCAACAGGAAAGTTATTAGCACGTCAGGATGCAGATGATGTCTCTTTATCTAATCGTTTAGAAGTACAAGCAAAATACCTTGATGAGCATCCAGACTGTGCTTTTGTCAGTACTGGCATGTATGTGAATAATGGAACAAAACGTATTGGCAAGCGAGTTTCTTCTGATATACATCCAAAAGCAATTGGATTCATGAAGAGCAACCAGTTTTTTCATGCACCTGTTATGATAAGACGAGAAGCATTGCAAGCTGTCAACGGGTATACAGAAGATAAAAAGTTATTGAGAGTAGAAGATTACAACCTATGGACTAAATTATATGCCAAAGGATTCCATGGTGATAATATTCAAGAATGTTATTATGAAGTATATGAAGATGAAGCTGTGTATTCCAGAAGGAAAATGAAATACAGAATAAATGGTGCATACGCTCTAATTTTAGCTGTAGATATGCTAAAATTGCCTCAATATTATAAACTTTATGCGTTAAAAGGAATATTGAAAGGATTTGTACCAGAATTTATTTATAAGTTGATTCATAAAAATAGTGCTATCAATTAATAAAAAATATTATAATGTCTATTTATGATAATCCATTAGTCAGTATTATTGTTCCAGTTTATAATCCAGGACAATATTTCAGAAAATGTTTAGATACATTATGCAATCAAACATACAAAAACATTGAAATCATTTTGATAGACGATGGGTCAAAGGATGGCAGTTCTGAAATATGTGATGAATATGTGAATAATGATTCAAGAATTATATGTATCCATAATGAGAACCATGGTGTTTCATCTTCAAGAAATACTGGTTTAAAACTTGCTAAAGGTGATTTTATCGCTTTTGTTGATAGTGATGATTATGTCGAGAATAATACTTATGAGCGATTAATAGAAAAAGTTAATAATAATGATTGTGATGCTATAGTCTTTGAATATTATATAAATTATCCTGATAAAGAAATAAGACATCTTTTAAACAAAGAAAATTATGGTTTCTTTTCAAAAGAAGAAACACAAAAGAAACTTTTTACAGGGTTTCAATTTTCAGTTACAAAATTTTTAAAGAAAGAATTAATTACTGGAATAACTTATCGAGAAGAAATCTATAGAGGTGAAGATACATTATTTGTTGCAGAAGCACTTTTCAAAGCAAATAAAGTATTATTTACCAATGAAGCATTTTATCATTATGTTCAAAGTGAAGAAAGTGCTTGCAGAGGTGTTTTCCGACCTTCTCAGATGTCAATTCTTAAGTTATATGAAGAGTATAAAAGATTGTATCAGGAGTCTTTCCATAAAGTGTATGAACAATCAATTACTTATCTTCATGATAATTTAATTGCTATTTATTTTGATTTATATAATGATATCAATTCACATCAATATAAGAATGAAAGAAAAGAAATAGTTAGTTATTTAAGACAATATTATCCAGTTGCAATAAAAAGTATAGAAAATAATTTTAAGCGAAGAATAAAATTTTTCATAGCAACTTATTTCCCTACTTTCTTCTGTCTTTTACATAAGCTTAATATTTAATTATAAACGTAATACTATATATGAAAAAAGTCTGTGCTATCATAGTGACATTCAATAGAGCAGAACTATTATGTCGTTGCGTCAAAGCAATTTTAAACCAGACATATCCTGTTCATATATTGATTTATGACAATCATTCAAAAAAGCCTGCGGAAGACATTTTAAGGCAAGAAGGGATTCCAATAGATGATAAGTTTTCATTCACATATTATTATGCGGATGAGAATTCAGGAGGAGCAGGAGGATTCCATAATGGATTGAAAATGGCAATGGAGAAAGGTTTCGATGAATTCATACTCATGGATGATGATGGATATCCAATTAATAAAGACACGATATCTGAATTAATCAAAGCAAGGGAAATAATTGGAGTGAATTCGATTGTTAATTCTCTTGTAGTATGCAATCCAGATACCTTGCAACTAAGTTTTAGTTTGAATAGGAGCTATGATGGTCATAAGATTCAAAATATGGCTACTGATGGACTAGTTGAAAAATACATCAGTCCTTTCAACGGCACAATGATTTCTTCTGAAATTGTTAGAAAGATTGGGTATCCAAGAAAAGAATTCTTTGTTTATGGAGATGAAACTGAATATACATTCAGAGCTTTAAAGTATGGATATTCACTATATACTGCTGTTAATTCATTATATTTCCATCCAACCTATCTAGGAGCAAAGCGCAAGATATTAGGGTATACATTTTCTGTTGATGATATTCCCATGTGGAAGGTCTATTGTTCTTCAAGAAATACTACATACTATACAAGATTGTATTTTGGGTACTTGACGTTATTGAAATCCATCTTAAGATCGTATATAAGTGTTGTAATTTGCAAATCAAAGCATATAAAACGTTTTATATATACAACAAAAGGTATCATTGATGGATTGAGAGGGGATTTCTCACGTAAATTAGATTTAACTGTATAATATGAAATATGATTATATTGTGATAGGAGCCGGTCTTTTCGGTTCTGTCTTTGCCCATGAGGCTGTAAGTTGTGGAAAAAAGGTTCTAGTTGTAGATAAACGTCCACATATTGCAGGTAATACATATACGGAAAATATTGAAGGTATCAATGTCCATAAATATGGTGCACATATCTTCCATACAAATAATAATAAAATATGGAATTATGTCAATCAATTTGCTACCTTTAACCGATTCACTAATTCACCAGTAGCCAATTATAATGGTGAAATCTATAGCCTTCCCTTCAATATGTACACTTTCAACAAAATGTGGGGGTGTGTTACGCCTGAGGAAGCGGAAAGGATATTGAGAATACAACGTAGTGAGATTATATCTATTCCCAAGAATCTTGAGGAACAAGCAATAAGTCTTGTTGGGCGCGATATATATGAAAAATTGATAAAAGGTTATACGGAAAAACAATGGGGAAGAAACTGTGTAGATCTACCACCATTTATTATCAAACGCCTGCCTATACGACTAAATTATGATAATAACTATTTTAATGCTCTCTATCAAGGAATCCCAATTGGGGGATATACAAGACTTGTAGAAAAACTTCTTGATGGTTCAAATGTTTTGCTGAATTATGATTATTTCGATCATAAACAAGAAATCGATGAAATGACAGATAAAATCGTCTATACAGGCGCTATTGATGCATATTTCAGTTACAGTCTTGGACATCTTGAATATCGCTCAGTACGTTTTGAGACTGAATTATTGAAAATTCAGAATTATCAAGGTAACGCAGTTGTCAATTATACAGATAAATTAGTTCCATACACTCGAATTATAGAACATAAATGGTTTGAATTTGGAAAAGATGACAAAGGTCAAGATTTGCCCAATACGGTCATATCACGTGAATACTCATCAGAATGGCATATAGGGGATGAGCCCTATTATCCAATCAATGATGAAAAGAATGAAAATTTATATAAGAAATACAAACAACTGTCTGAAAAAGAAAAGAAGGTCATTTTTGGCGGGCGTCTTGCGAATTATAAATATTATGATATGGATCAGATAATTGAATTGGCATTGTCTATATCTGAAATAGAATTATTGAATAAATAACAACCAATAATGACACTACTTGAAGAAGATTATAAGCGGTATTCGAATCCAAGAAGAATGCCAAAGTATCAATATTTTTATAGAAAAGTCCAGAACACAAAATTCAAATTATTGAGACTCTTTTATATGGTAATGCTACGCATTACAAGAAAAAAATACCTATGTGACTTTCCGGGGGGGGTAAAGATTGGAGGTGGACTGTTCATCAATCATCCTTATTGCATAACCATAAATCCAGACGCTGTGATTGGAAACAATGTCTCACTTCACAAGGGAGTGACCATAGGTCAGGAAAACAGAGGGAAACGTAAAGGTTGTCCGACAATCGGGAACAATGTCTGCATTTGTACCAATGCTACAATAGTTGGAAAGGTTCATATTGGAAATGATGTTTTGATTGCCCCTAATGCGTATGTGAATTGCGATATTCCCGATCATTCCATTGTTTTAGGCAATCCCTGTACAATCCACCATCGTGATAATGCAACGGAAGGTTATCTGTAGTTGCACTGGATGAGATTTGACAACTGAAAGCACAATTTACTCTTGCCATGGATTATCTATTATTCTTCCAGTATATAATGGTGAATCTTATATAAATGAAGCCATTGATTCATGTCTAAATCAAAATCTTGAGCACTTTGAACTCATCATTGTGGATGATGGATCAACAGACTCGACTTATGAGAATATAAAGGCAAAGGCAAAAGAAGACAATCATTTGGTCATAATCAAAAAAATGCCAATGAAGGATTGAGTGCAGCAAGAAATGCGGGAATTTAATATGCAAGATATGAATATCTGACATTCCTAGATGCTGATGATAAAATCAAACCAAGTATGTATCAAGAGATGTTGCAGATGACCTCTGTTACAGAGGCAGAATTAGTTATCTGTGATGTTGAAGGCCATCTTGTATCAGGTAAGATAATTGAAGAGCAGTCAGGTTTCAGGTATGGTCAAATTCTGAATCAAAAAGAGATTATTGAAAATGTTATTAAACCTGTTTTAGGATTTAAACAATGTACGATTCAGGGAATATCGTATGTCTGGAACAAGATTTTTTGAAAATCAATTATAGATAAATATAAATTACGTTTCAATGAACAAAGACAAGGAGCAGAAGACTGGCAATTTGTCCTAGAATATATTGCAAAAATTGAACGAATAGTTTTCCGATCAAAAACATATTATGAATATTGGCATCATTCTTAAAACTCCTTAGTGTTTAGGTATAGTTCTGATTATTTCAAAACATGCATTTTAGATAGAATGCTATTCAGAAAATTATGGCCTATGCTGGATTGGGATAGTGAAAGATGTCAAAAAGATTGGGACACACTTCCAGTCAGAGCGACTTTCTATTATCGTAAGAATTTGTGCTCTGAAGATTTTGTGAGGAAGATAGATGAAGTTGTATATCTCTGTAAAGAATATGCTAGAGATGAAAGATGTCCTTGGGGAAAAAGTAAAAACAGGCTGTCAAGACTGATAAATAGTGATAATCCAATTCTATTGAAGAAATATCTTGTATCATGTTCGCGAGAAGCTTATTACAAGTGGTTGATAAAAGAAAAGATAAAAATGATTTTTTATTTGTTTCATTGGAGATAGCATGAACAAGATATTCAGAAAACTGAAAGCATGTGGAGCATCTATTGAAGCTTTCCCAGGAGATTATAAAGCGTTTGGTATAGATATGGCATGTCTGAAGTTCAGACGTCGTCTTGGAATTGTAAATGTCAAAACATATATTGAAGAAATATCGAACTGGATGGAACAAGAACTTCATCAATTAATTTTGACATTTGTTAACATGGGGGGGATAAAACCTGAAGCACATGCAGATTTAAAAGATATCTCACCAGTTTGGGTTTGTTGGTTGCAAGGTGAAAAAAGATGCCTTCAATCTGCAAGGCAAGCTTCAAACAACTAAAGACACAATTGGAAGATAAGCAACGAATTGTTTTTTTGACATTGGAAAATCTGCAAGAATATATTTCACTGCCAGCATTTATCTGGGATTTATATAATTCTGGCAAAATGACACCGGTAGCATTGACTGATATCATTCGCCATGCATTGCTAGCTATATATGGTGGTTTTTGGATTGATTCTGTTATATACATAACTGGACATCCTTTCCGGTATATGCTTGATAATAGCTTTTATACAATCAGATTTTATGATACTTCAAGTCCTTTACTTGATGCTTCAAGAGGAAAATGGACAAATAATTTTTTTTACGTAAAAGAAGGGAAAATACTCCCCTTATTCTGTTATAATGCACTCTTGCATTTATGGAATAAATATAAGAGAATCATTGATTATCTCCAGCTTGATTATATCATCTGGGCTGGTTATCAAAATATACCTGAAATTAAACAACTTGTTGATTCTGTCCCAATCAATAATAGAAACATAAGATTATTAAATTCGAAATTCAATGATGAATATGATGAATATGAATTTAAACAAATTTGTGAAAACCAACATGTTCATTTGATTAATAGACATCTAAATTATAACCTTAAAACGTCTCAAGGCAAAATGACCTTCTATGGTAGAATCGTTGGTTAATGAAAATATCAAATCTAAACATAAGATAGGGCTAGTAACTTTGTTTGGAGATAATTATGGTAATAAACTCCAGAATTATGCACTTCAGACATTACTGGAAAAATATGGATATACGGTTGAGACCATCATTATAAAAAACGGAAATGATATACATTGGAATGAGAGTTTTAAAGAAAAATTGGTTAAATTCAAACCAAAGTATATTATATCATATATTAATCAACTTATTCGGAATAAATTTGAAAATAGAGTAATAAACAGAAATTATGATCTTATAAAAACAAGAACTGGAAAATTCAGACTATTTACAGAAAAATATATTCATTTATCAGATTTCAGTATTGATGCTGATAAAAAAATACAAGATGAAATATTAGAAGAATACAAGTATTTTGTTACTGGTAGTGATCAAGTTTGGAATCGGACAAAATCGCCATTTTTCCTAACATTTGCTCCAGAAAACAGACGAATAGCATTTGCACCAAGCTTTGGGCTTTCTCATATACCCAATCCATTGCATGTGATTTATCGTAAATGGCTGAAAGAAATTCCTTATTTATCAGTTCGTGAAGAACAGGGAGCGGTAATCATAAAAGAACTTATAGGACGTGATGTCCCAGTATTGCCTGATCCAACATTGTGTCTTTCAAAAGAAGATTGGATGATAGTGGAGAAAGAACCTTCTTTTGATACCTCATCATATGTTTTGACATATTTTTTAGGTAGGGAGACGACAAAATACCGACGATATATTGAAACATATGCCCAAAAAAATGGCTTTCATATAATTAACCTCTTGAATCTTCAAGAACCTGAGCATTATTCTGTTGATCCTGCAGAGTTTGTCTGGCTTATTCATCATGCAAAAATGATGTTTACAGATTCCTTCCATGGAACAGTTTTTTCTTTAATTTTCCATACGCCATTTATAGTATTTGATCGTGTAGAGAATGGTGGAACAAGTATGGGATCAAGAATTGATACACTTTTGAAGATGAGTGGTCTTTTGAAGCAACATTATGGAATGATGGAGGAAAAAGAAATACTTGCTCCTATTGATTTCAAAATAGCTGATAATACAATTATCAAGAAATCACGAGAGGCTAAGGATTTTCTTGCTTCAGCATTGTTGTAAAATTGAGATAAATAAAATGAATTATTATACAACAGAACGAAATATCCAGATTCTAATCTACTTGATGAAACAACATGGAATAAAGAGAGTAGTTGTGAGTCCAGGAGCAACAAATGTTACTTTTGTTGCAAGTATACAACAGGATGAATATTTCCAGTTATATTCTTGTGTTGACGAAAGGTCTGCTGCATATATGGCAACAGGGCTTGCATTTGAAAGTGGAGAAGCTGTTGCAATTTCATGTACAGGAGCGACATCTTCAAGAAATTATTTACCTGGACTGACAGAAGCATATTATCGAAAAATTCCAATTCTTGCCATTACTTCTACGCAGAATGAAGGATTGATTGGCCAAGGTGTCCCACAGGTGATTGACAGATCTCAACCCCCAAAAGATACTGTCAAGCTAAGTGTTAGTATTCCTACCATTCAAGGAGAGGAAGATGAGCGTTATGTTACATTAAAGATAAACAATGCAATACTTGAGTTATTTAGAGGTACTGGAGGTCCTGTTCATATAAATTTAGCGACTAATTACAGTAAAGATTATTCAGTTAAAGAGATATCACCTGTAAGGGTAATTAAACGATATTTTTCTGAATCTGAGTTACCTATACTTAATGCAAAGAATACAGTGATATGTATCGGTGCACATAGAAAAATGTCTGATCAATTGACAAAGAGCATAGAAACATTCTGTGAGAAGTACAATTCAGTTGTTCTTTGTGATCATAATAGTTCATACCATGGTAAATATCGAATTCAGGCAAACCTTATACTTGATCAGGACTCATATAGCTCGTCAGTAAAAAATATTGATTTGTTAATTGATATTGGAGAAATTTCTGGAGCGTATTTCCGTTTGAGTCCTAAAGAAGTTTGGAGAGTAGGACCAGAAGGGGAGCTTAGAGATACATATCGAACTCTTAGAAGTATTTTTCAAATGGATGAACAATTATTCTTTGAAAAATACAACAATAATAAAACAGATAATGGTGTCTATCTAGAAAATTATAATAAATGGCATAATGAATATATAATGTTAAATGAAATGATTCCAGAGTTGCCATTTTCAAATTTATGGGTTGCGAGTAAGTTAAGTAAGAAAATACCACATAACTCATTAATGTATTTTGGAATTTTAAATTCTTTAAGAAGTTGGAATTTTTTTGAAATAGATAATAGTATTGAAAGTTTTTCAAATACTGGTGGTTTTGGTATTGATGGTGGACTTTCATC
>JAEEGL012435377.1_pt1 | contig 11408 bp, 8 predicted proteins | sample 9134231 | NCBI WGS metagenome assembly JAEEGL01 (sample SAMN16246548, study PRJNA631951) | gut metagenome | biome: gut microbiome; feature: rumen; material: fiber-attached | host: Bos | place: Iran: Karaj | collected 2018-10
CTAAAGCACTAATATCCTGTCCTATCATTTCAGGATCAAAGTTTTTATGTTTGAATTCTACACATTCATTTTCATTCGGGAGTTTTACAAGTTCTCGGACTAATAATTCCAAATTTTCCATATCTATCCTTAAAGCATAGCAGATTTATTATATTAGTTCATTAAAGTATAGTTTGAATGAACTCTTTTTCATTCTACCCTATGATAAAAAAATGAGTGAACTTTTTTATCAATTATATAATCAAATAAGAAGAGAATCGTAGGAACAAAAAATAAAACGATTGCTAAAATAAAGAATATCATCAAACCAATATTTACTGTTTCTTTTATCAAAACAATTTCGGTTTCTGCATTTGCTTTATTATATTCATCTATAGAAACTACTTTTTTTTGTTTTGTCCCTTGTAAAATTATTGAATTTCCACCTTTCACCTTCACTGTAAAAGTTTGTTCTGGTAATAAAGAACTTTTATAGCGTATCTGATATAAATCCAGAGAAAGAGGAATAATAATTAACCCTGCACAGAAAATTGCTAAAAAGAAATATCCTATAAATATTTTTGACGGTTTTTCTTCTAATGACTTAGTATAAAGTCTTTTTTTTATATCATTCACATTTGTAATTCTATATGTAATTTTGGTATATTTTTTCAATATTTCTTTATTTTGTATATTATCTACATTTTTCTTAAGCATGATTTTAAGAACTATGAATTCTTTCTTCTTAAACAAGTCCCATTTACATTCTATCCCATTGTCTATTGATTTTAATGTAACTCTCGCAGGTGATTCTATTAACTCATAATCTAATAATTCAATTCCTTCTTGGAATAGTATTTGCAGCGGCTCATAAACGATTGTAGAATCTATATCTTTCTTGCCGTTATTTTCAATTACTGTTTTTAAGATAATAACATTATCTGACAGTTCATTTCCTTTATACGAAATACTTAAATTCTTTATTTCTTTTATTTTATTTGAAAAAATTGATTCTGCTTCTATCTGCCAATATCTAAGAGTTTTTTCCCTTTGTGAAAGAATATATGGAATTAATGTACATAATATGCTGATTATAATACCTATTATTCCCAAAACCATAAAACCTCCAATGTTATTGCATTTTTACATCAATAACCTTAGGCGAATATCTAAATAATACATCATTCAATCCATTATCTTTGATGTATTTATTTAACATTTCTTTATTAAGAACAAGCCCCTCATATGGAACATCAGAAATTTCTGAACAATTCTCTATTTTAACGACATAATACGTTTTGGCAGCCTTTTTTGTTTTTGACAACAGTTTCCCTAAATCATCTGCTGTCATTTCATCTATTTTACATCGATTATGTACCTGTTTTATTGTTCCATGAATAAATTTATTTTTCTCATAGGCATAACCTATAAAATCAGTACAAGAATCAATATACGGATGAAGCGGATAGCGAATAAATTTACCGTTTTCTTTATCAATTCCAGTTGCCCAAAAATAAAAATAGAAATCTTTTTTACCATTATCAATATTTTGGGAAATTGTTTTAAAGTAGTCTTCTTTAATGAAACCAACAAGAATATGCTTTTTATCATCATTTATCTGAATCAAAGAATTATCATTTTCATTATGATAAAGATAATTTGCGGTCGGAGATTTTTGGATTAAATTAAAAATGGACTCTGTTTCTTTATCTTTTCCTAAATAATAATTCCAAACTTTTTGAGGATTCAATTTTATAACTTGAACACTCGGCAATTCACTGAATCCAGAATGCTGAACTGTCCAATAAGGCACTTCTCCATAATTTTTATTTTCAACATTTTCACTATCAAAAGCTGGAATTAGAAAAGCATTTGCAATTTCACCGATTTTGAATGTATCAATAAAAGATTTTAGGGAAGCATTATAAATATATTGCTTAACGACATCTTGAATTCCGGGATTCCCAGAAAGATTATCACCTTCGACAGAAAGCAAATAATATTTCCCATCAAGAATATACATTGCCGTATTTCCAGAGAGTTCATTTCTCAAAGTTACAATATCAGGAATTAAATCTCCTTTATAATGTACAGAATTTCCATCAATCTTCCATTCTGGAATTTCTATAAAATCTGAAATCGATTTTGATTCATTTCCTTTTATTAATTCAGGAGAAATTCGTCCTGTTTCTGATATGCGGTTCAATGTCCAGAAAGAATCATACATATTATAAAACATTGCACCACAAGCCTCTTCCCACACAAGATTGAATGTATTTGTTCCGAAAAGACTGAAAGAAACATCACTTTGATTTGATGATAGTTTGGAGATATAAGTATAAAGTGTTTTTAATAAACTCTGCTTACGACTTACAAATTGATTTTTTATTTCACGTTCAAGACGATATTTTATATAATCAATATCACCAAAATCATCTAAATTCTGATCTGTTAACTCCGCACTTGATAAATCAAACAAATCTAATAGTTGTTCATTTTTCAAATCATTAGAACACTGAGAAATGATTACAGAATGCAGGCGACGGATATAATCAAAATCATTTTCAGTATTGTCGTGAGTATATACATCAAGATAGTATGGTGTATTATTTTTTATTAAAGCAAAAGTTTCGTTTATTGTTTTGTCCCAAAGAATTTCACCTTCACCATTTAGTTCAATTATTTCTTCTTGATTTGAATACAATCCATTTTCGAAATAATCTTTTAATATATGAAGAGAGATTGCAAGTCTGTTAAATACTTTGCTTTCTGCATCTCCATTATAAAGATAAACAAGTTGTTCCTTTTGATTATATTTTTCAAGAACTTTTATCACTGTTTTGAACTTGCTGAATAAGTCATTTTCATTATCAATATATTTAGGATAACAAAACAAAACCAAATCTTCAAGCAGAATTACACCAACAAATGAAAACTGATATTTAAACTCTGCCGAATCATCTGGAATTTCACCAACAATTATATCTTGGTCAGAAAGGTCAGAATATTCAGTTTTTTCTTTTCGTACTGTTTTTAGAACATAATAACGCTTTAACGTGCTGATTCGTGATTTAGTTTTCTCAGTATCAAGCGAAAATTTTTCTTTGAGATTTGAGAATGAATAATGCTGACCTTCGCGAAAATAAACGGATTTCACTAAAACTCCCAGAAAATTTTAACTTATCGCAACAGTGTAACGGCAAGTAAAAAAAACTAATTAGAAAAGTTCCCCATTTGCAAGTTGAGAAGCTGTTCCTATATCCTCTATAGTAATTTTAGAATTCTCCGTGAAATTGAAAACGCCTAATCCCTCTTTTTCAAATTTCTTGCAAATCTCAGAATATATATATTTATTATCCTGTAAATTAAAAAGCTGACGAACCTTCATCTTTGCAGCATCTTCAAACAAATACATCAATACTTTGCTTTCAAATGATTTTATGAAGTTACTATCTTTATTCATAGCATTTTCAAGCATTGTTTTGTTCAAGAAGAACGGTCCTAAAAGTTTATCTTCGTTTATTCCAAGTTCAATCAATTTATCGTTTATTGCCTTGCGGAGCTCATTCCATTTTACTTTCTTGTTATCATTGATTGGGATATAGAAAGTTTCAACTTCTTTTTCGTTTTCATCAATTCCGATATACTCAAATTCCCATCGGCGTTTGAAAGCCGTGTCCATTGGAAATACACCTTGATCAGCACTATTCATTGTTGCCCAAATAAATAGATTATTTGGTATTCTTATTTTCTTGTAATCCTCTGGTTTTCCACCAAGATTTTCAGTTTTTGAAAGATATTTTCTTAAATCTTCTGAAGTCTCTATTTCATACTCACTTATTCCGCATCCATTTCTATCAAGCAATTGGAATATATCGCCGAATACGGCAGCAACATTTGCCCTATTTATTTCTTCAATAATAAGCAAATAGGGTTTTGTTTCTGATCCATCACGTGCATTTTTTAATGCTTTTACTAAAAGTCTAATAAAAGCACCAGGAATAAATTCATAGGAAATATTTTCTTTTCCATCGATAGACTTTGAAATAGGTTTATAGGTTCCTACAAATTGAGCATAAGAATAATTAGGATGGAATGTAACTCTCTCATAGTAATCAGAATCTGGAACTGATATTCCATTCTGAGAAAACATACCAACTAATTCCATGGCATCTTTATTTAGCTTATAACTTTTTCCAGTACCAGGGGCACCAAAAATGATTCTATTTCGTTCAACAGTATTATTATATGATGTTATAAGCACCAATTCATTCTTTGTATTTTTTTCTTCAGAATAATAGATTAATTTTGCATTTGCTCCTTCATTCTCAATTTTGAAAATTCCATCATAGTGAATATTTATTATATCTCGTAAAGCCCAAAGATAATTCCGACTTGATTGTACATCATCACCTATTTCGCCAAAGCCACACCATTGATTTGTAAGTCTACAGGGAACTTGTATATCATTTATTTGTATATAGTATTCAGTATCAAGAAAAGTTCTTTTTTCATCATCAAACTGTTTTGATCCGGCTGTATAAAAAACATTATAAAGAACGTCTTCTGGACAAATCTCATCTGTATCAATTTTTATATTTGTATTCAGTTTTAATATGGATTTTAATTTATCTAATTTATCATAGTCATAAATTTTACTTATTATTTGTCGGGCACATTCTTTTGCTGTTGTAGATAATTTAATTATATTATCTTCTATCTTTTTGTTTTCATGTTTTGTTATATTATCTAATAAATTAGTATATACAGTTCCAGAAGAAGCTAAAGCATACATTAAGTCCCCAAATGTTCCACTTTCTGCAGTTGTAAATGGAACTACATTAAGTAAATAAGATCCATATAAATCTGAAGTAGCTCTGAAAGTATTGTTATCTAAATTTCCAAATTTTTTATTCTCAGACATATTTCCGATTAAAAAACATAGATTTATTTTATCTTCTTCACTTATTTTTTCAAAAATATCATTTATTGTTAATATTTCTTTCCGTAGAGTTACTTCAACATCTGTATATTTAATTCTAATTCCTTTTTTGATTGGAGCTTGTAAAGCATTTATTACTCTTCTTGCCTCTTCATCTTCTCTTATATATTTATCAAAAACATCAAAGCTTTTTTTTAACACAGTTGCTAATTCATACAATTCAACAGCAAAATAAAAATATTGATTTGGCATAAATGAAAAATGTTCTTTGGAAGTCTCAACAACAAATGTGCAGTCATTAAAATAACAATCGCCTTTCCAATAATCTTTAAATATTTGCACTAATGTAGATTTGATTAAATCTGAAAGCAAAATATCTGGAATACTACTTAATTGCTTAAATTTTAATTTAGCCGCATCTGTTAATTCTTCAAGTTTACATATCATTTTTTTATCCTCCAAAGAATTGATTAATTATTTCATTAGCAATATGTTCTACAACAGGCACAGCAACACTATTACCCGCTTGCTTATAAGCTTCAATATTTGAATGATGTATTTTAAAATTATGTGGATATCCTTGTAAATTTGTGGCCTCTCTTGGAGTTAGTTTTCGAGGATTTCTATTTGGTTGTTCAATTAATATTTCACTTCCATCTTTATAATAACGACGTGATATTGTACTTGTATATGCAGAATCAGGGGTAAAACTGCAATAGCCAAAACCTTTCCCATTCGCAGCATTATTTATTCTCCGTCTTTGATGCCCTTCCCATAATTTATCAGAGATAGTAAAAGATTCTGGAATATTATTCTCAAGTATATCTCTTACATGTGTTTCTTCATTAGTTGCATTTGGATAATCAAAATGTTCAACATTTAAATCTTCTCTCCATAATACAATATAAATACGAGGTCTATTTTGCGGAACTCCAAAATCCTTAGCACTAAGAACCATTGTTGCAGCTTCCTCTTTTAATTTCCCTACAGGTCCACCATCAATATAATCTTGCGAAATATTACATTTATAGCCTAGGTGTGTAATTGTTTGTAATATAGTTTGTATTGTTTTTCCGTTATCATTACTTATTAAGCCTTTAACATTTTCTAATAAAACAACTTCTGGTTGATGATCACGTAATATTTCTGCAATTTCATAGAACAATGTTCCCCTTACATCTTCAATGCCACGCTTTAAGCCAGCATTGCTAAAAGGCTGACATGGAAATCCAGCACACAGTATATTAAAATGTGGAGGAATCATATTTTTTGTTTCTTGCCTTGTAATGTCACCAAAAGGAACTTCGCCATAATTATCAAAATATGTCTCTTTTGCTGCTAAATCCCATTCACTTGTAAAGACACATTCACCCCCGCAATTTTGCATTGCCATTCTAAAACCACCAATTCCAGCAAATAAATCAATAAAAGTAAAATTTCTAAAAGTATTTGGATAATTTATATGATTTTCTAAATTGAAATCATTTTTAGTGGGTAATTTATTAAAATCAAAATTAGGATATTTTTCTAGAATTAGTTGTCGATATCTGTCCCCTGTGTCACACCCTTGTAATTGAATATAATGACTTATCAAGGCAAAATCTTCTTCATCCTTATTTTCAGGTAAATATTGATTTAATATATGATATGTAGTATTTTGTTTTGGCATTTTTTTTTTGCCGTATGTTTTAAGTATATCGAATTCTCTATCAATAATAAAATTTCACACTAGTATCACCATAACAAACTAAGCTATCCCTGTTATCCATTAAAACAGAAGCAGATAGCATATCTGTACTATACAAGTCATCAATTTCTTCTGTATATTTTTCTTTTGTAGTCTTTATACAAGTATCTACATCTTTTATTTCCGCCAAATTACTTATAAATACCTTAAATGGTTCAAAAAAATAATCTTGAAAGTCTGGATTTGTGAGTATATATATTGTCTTATTATGTCCTATAAAACATTTTGTACCTACCGAAACAAGTTCTTTGCCAAACTTTACACCAGATAGACATGAAAAATTATAAACGATATTTGCTAGTGAAAAATAAGAAATATCATTCTTACAATCAGTATAGTTTTGTTCTTTCACAATCAGGCCATTTTCATTACCGTGAGTAAATGCAAAAAAATTAAATGAATCAAAGTTTTTTATTTTCAGTGAAAGAACAATATCATTTTTTAACTCATGTGAAGACAACAATGTTATCTTTGCAGATTTATTAAATGCAGACACAGCAAAATCTGCACACAGAGAAAAAAATGAGCCCAGCTTTTCATCCTTATCATCTTTAGTTATTAACAGATTCATGTTATAGTCTCTCTTTATTTCTACTGACTAAATCAACAGTTAGCCGTAATATTCTATTATAAAACTGCTTTCCAACATTTGTATTCTGTTTCAATTCTTCATAAATCTGTTTTAACGAATAGTTTTTTCCATCAACATTATAGATAAATGGAGTATCCTTTTCTGAATCAGGATGAGCCTCAAGCCATTCACATAGCGCTGCTGCAACATTATTTTTAAGCATTTCCACGCATTGTCTAACTCTCTCGACAAATTCTGCGCTTGATGCTGTTTTCGTAATATATGCATTTGTATCAAGATTTATGAAATCAGGAATTAGCTGTGCCGGTTCATCAGCTCCTGTAAAAACAATCACGGGAACAAGTTTTGATTTTTTTCGAATTTCTTTTAGAATATCAATTCCCTGCATTTGACCGCTTCCGAATGACAAATCCAGAATAATAATAGATTGGAAAAGAATAGTAGGCTCTCTTTCCACGGCTTCAAAAAAATCTTTGCCAGTTTTATAAATAAGAGGCTTTATGTCAGGAAATTTTATAGTTGTCATTTTTACGGCAGGATCATCTACATCAAAATTGTCATCAATAATCAATAGATTCATTTTTTACCTCTTTGATACGGAATTGTTAATAAAAATGTTACACCATTTGGGGAAAATTCACTGTCAATAAGTTCAATGCTTCCTTGTACAGCTTCTAGCCTTGTTTTTACTATATATAATCCAAGTCCGGCCCCTCCTTGAGAAGCTGTCGTTGTAAAAAACACATCAAATATCCTATTTTTATCGTCATCAGATATTGCAGGACCATTATTTGAATAATAAATTTTCAGTTCCTTTTTATTATCTTCAACACGAATCTTTATCTTTCGATCATTTTTGCTGGATGCAAATGCCTTTATTGTATTTGATATAAGATTATCAAAAATATCATCTAAGGCCTTCTTATTATATTTTATAGATACATTATCTTCTACAGAATAGGAAATTTCTATATACTCTTTTTCAAATTCATCTTTATAAATAACATCAAATAAATATGAGAAAAACTCTTTTAGATTTATAGGTTCAAAATCATTTCCATCTCTTGAATATCGCAACAAGAAGTCAACCGATTTATCAAGATTTTCCATCTCTTTATAGATTCTTGTTGCGCAAGATTTGTTATAATCTCTGTAAAAAGCATCATCAATCATATCTCTGATAAATTCAGCATTTCGCTTGATACGCCCAAGTAAAGTTCTTACAATATGAGATAACATCCCCGCATAAGTCTGTAAAGAAACAAGACTGAACATCAATTCTTCTTGTCGTTCTTTTTCTTTTTTAGTTTCTACTAATGTTTTTTGAGTTTTTGAAAGAGATCCCTGAAGTTTCCCCAATTCTTTTGAGATTGAATTTAAGGTACTTTTTAACTTCTCGTCATCAGTAGTTGTGTTTGCTATGATATTACGTAAATTGCTGATGGAATCTTTGGAATCTTGAAGATTCTTTTCTTCCTGTTTATTTGATTTCTTTTTTAGCTTTTGTTTCTGATCTTCCAATACAGATAAAATTTCAATGACAAACTTTTGTAATTCCAACCATGCTTCGTTTTCTACAAAGCCTTGTCGATTTGTCGCTTCAATAATATCAGGATTATCAGCTTCGGTAATATCTATCCAACCTAATAAATCTCGTGAACTAATTTTATCGAAAAAACCAGACCATCTTCTTCTGTCTATTCCAAGGACATCTTTTTGATTATCAATATGGTTTTGTGAATCAACAAATGGAGTTGTAAGTAATCCATCTCGATAAATCTTTATACCAGTAAGTTTCTCTTCCGGATACATTTTACGGAACTTTTGTTTTGCAGCATTATCATAATAATACAGACGAAGACTAATTAAACCAAATTTCTTCTTAGGCTTATATATTTTGCTTAAATTTCCTTCTTTATCAACGGTTAGGACAGCTTGTAATTGTTTATCAGAATCGAAATCCAACTTCACAGTTGTTGTTGCAATTTCTTCAAGAGCAAAACTGTTTACAGTTACATTCTTAAATTTTTCTGTTTCAGGAGCAATTATTTTTAGATTAAATGGATATTTAAGTTTCTTTTCTGGTGCAATTAAAGTAGACAGAACTTTATATAAACGAGAAATATCATCTTCTGTCCAAATGTCACGAACTTTTGAAACAATTAATTCAGTTCCTTTTTCAAATAAAGGCTTTTCATACCAATAGGAGTTTTCTATATCTGTAAAAAACTTTTTTTCTTGATTATCTGCATCTTTATTTTGTTCTTCTTGAATTTGTTCTTCTACTAATTTTACATATTTATACCAATGATTCTCCAAGTTGAATACATCATTATCTGATAGTTGTTTTGTTTTTAAGACTAAAGTATCACCCAATTTGTCAACAGCAAAACGCCCGATACCTTTTTTACCAACCAATCTACGATTATATGGATCATCAGAAACAGTTACTGTTCTTTTATTGTCCGTACCGATTACCATCCATTTATTCTTGACATCGGAAAAAGACATTCCTTTACCATCATCTCGAATAATTATTTTTCTTTCAGTAATATCATTAGATTGAACATTATGAAATTCAATTTCAACTTTTTCAGCATTTGCATCATACGAGTTTTTTACAAGTTCAAATACCGCCGTTATTTTGTCGGTAATTAACTCTCGACCAATGAGACGAAATGCACTTATATCAAAATTAAAATTTAAGCTATTTTTTTCTTTCTCTTCCATATTTTAAAATCCTTGCAAAAATAGCTTTTGACAACAAAGGAGGAACAGCGTTGCCTATCTGCTGTTGAATTTCACTAATTGTACCTTCAAAAATGTAATCGTCAGGAAAACTCTGTAATCTAGCTGCTTCTCTAACAGACAACCCTCTATCTTGAGTCGGATGTATAAGCATATTCTTTCTGTAATTGGATATAACTACAGATGGAGAATCGTTGCTTAACCGTTTATAAATTCCACTATGACATCGATTTGTATCTTTATAGTTAGACATTAATTCTTTTGGAATTGCTTTCCAATTCTGTCCTTGTCCTATATGTTTATAACGTTCAATGACTAAATCACTGTTTTTTGATACATAATTCTGTTTCGCAGACTTAGATTTCTTACGCATAAGTTTCATATAGGAAGACATTTCGCAATCGATATAATTACAATCTTCCTTCATGTCACCATTTTTTAACTCAGGTAAATCTGCAATTGCTTCTTGTACAGACACTATATTTGTATCAACATCAGGAAATTCAAAATCAATATTGAGTTTGTTTGCAACCAGAATAAAACGTTTACGTCTTTGAGGCACACCATAATCAACAGAATTCAATATTGCATTTTTTGAACGATATCCATACACCTTTAGAAGATCGACCATGTTTTTTACAACTAATCCACTGTCAAAATTGTATATTCCCTGTACATTTTCTATTACAACCCATTGAGGATCTAATTCTTTTACGAGACGAAGAAACTCTAAGTATAATTTGTTTTTCGGATTCGAATTATTCCTTGTTTTTCGATTTGAAGTTGAAAAGCCCTGACACGGTGGACCGCCAAACAAAACAAAACAGTCATTTATATCAGAAAAATCTTTTTTTGAAAGTTTTGTAATATCTGTATTTAAGACAGTTGATTGTAAATGATTTTTTTTATATGTTTCAGAAGCAGATTTATCAAGCTCAACAGCATATTGAACATTTATACCAGCCCATTCCGCTCCAAGACTGAGACCTCCCGCCCCTGAGAACAAATCTACTCCAATATACTCTTTTTTATCAATCATTTTATATAATTATAGTTAACTTTTGTTATTTAAACAATAACAAAAGTTAGGTATTACAGATAATTTGAAATCTTAGAGGCCTCTGAATAACACTTGAGATGGTTGTTGAAGCGAGGGGAAGTCCCCTCTTTCATCATTTAAAAATCTGTGTTTAGGATGTATAATTCTCTCTATGGATACTCTCAGTCAGGAAGATCGACATACGAATATGTCTCACATTCGTTCGAAGAATACGAAGCCAGAGAGACAGATTCGGTCGGCGCTTTTTAGGGCGGGATTTCGATATAGAATTTGTGATAAGAGGTATCCGGGAAAACCTGATTTGATTTTCCCACGGTATTTTGCGGTGATTTTTATAAAC
>JAEEGL012938031.1_pt1 | contig 11408 bp, 12 predicted proteins | sample 9134231 | NCBI WGS metagenome assembly JAEEGL01 (sample SAMN16246548, study PRJNA631951) | gut metagenome | biome: gut microbiome; feature: rumen; material: fiber-attached | host: Bos | place: Iran: Karaj | collected 2018-10
CCTGTGTTCCAGATATCTGGATAACGGCAAGTTCTACAACATCATGTATATTTCGGTTGCACTAACGATTGCCGGCTTGCTGATCGTGTGGGTCCCGAATACGATCGTGACCTGCCTTGGCATTTTCCTGTTTGGAACGGGGTACATGTGCATCTATCAGGCGCTGATGGTCATGCTGAAGAACTGCATGCCTCAGAGCATGCATGGGCAGTCGGAAGGCATCCGGCAGATCTTCTATGTGGTCATTCCGATGTGTATCGGTACGCCGATCGGTTCCTTTCTGATCAAGCACTTCGGTTTCGCGATGCAGAACGAATACGGTGTCGCAGGTTATTCCGCAAACTGGGTGACATTCGTTGTCGCGGCTTTGTGGATGCCTCTGGTATTGATTCCGATCGCGAAAGCGAAAAAAGACTATCTCGAATACGTAAAAAACAGTCGCCATGAAGAATGATGTTCGCAAAGGACTGCTCCGTCATAAATTCGTCTACCACTTTCTGAGGTATCTGATCGGATGGCTTCTGATCGCGATGCGCAACTTTTCCTATGAGTATCGAAAGATCGAAGGAAAGCCCGTACTGATCCTTTCAAATCATAATTCCGATTTCGATCCACTGCTGATGGTCATCGGTTTGAAGAAACATTTCAAATTCGTTGCGAGCGCCAATATCATGTCCGGTCCGGTAGGGAAGATCATCAAGTTCCTGGTCGGTCCGATCCCCCGCAGCAAGGGTGCCAGCGCGGATGAGACGGTTCAGCTGATCATCGAGAATCTGAATGCCGGCATCGATGTTGCGATGTTTCCCGAAGGCAACAAATCCTGGGACGGAGCGACTTGTTTCATCTCCAAAAGGACAGCCGAAATTTTCAAGCTGTGCAAGTGCGGGCTTGTAACTTACCGTTTCGAAGGCGACTATCTTCGTTCGCCGAGATGGGCCAGGAATCCGCGCAAGGGAAAGATCTACGGCCATGTCGTCAACGAGTATTCCTGTGAGCAGTTGAACGAGATGAGCACGGACGAGATCTATGAGATCATCGTCAGGGATCTGGATGCGGATGCCTATGCGTATCAGGAACAGCATCATATTCCGTACAGGGGAGAAAACCTGGCGGAAGGGATCGAGAACCTGACTTATCTGTGCCCGGTGTGCCAGAAATTCGATACCATTCATGCGAAAGGAAACGAGATTTCCTGCGATTGCGGCGTGAAAGCCATCTATGATGAATATGGCTATCTTCGGGGCGAAAAGATCCGGAAATGGAACAATACGATCAAATGGAACCGGTTCCAGAAGAACTGGCTCAGAAAGCATAGAAACTCGCTCAGGAAACAGGCTGATTTCCCGTTCTCGCAGGATGATGAACTGCATCTGTACAAAATCATCAGCAACGAGAGGACCTTGCTGAAGGACGATATCAAAGTCCAGATCTATGGCGACCGGATCCTTCTGACCGGAGGCGATGGATTTACGATGACTTTCCGTTGGGATCAGATCAGCAAGATCGGCATGTTCCGGAACAACAGCCTTTATCTGACGTATCAAAACGAACGTTATGAATTAAACAAACCTTCCGGCTTCTCATTATTAAAATACTTCTCGCTGTGGCGGGTATTGACCGGTAAAGAATTGTATTAAGATTTAACCTGACAATATATGTCTTCAGATCTCGTGGAATAGCGGGATCATTTTTTCATAGGTGCAGATATGATCGATGCCGATCTCGTTTTTCAGTATCTCTTGGGCATCTCTGATATGATCGCCGAGATACTTTACTGTATGCGCGTCCGAACCGATTGTAACGATCGTTCCGCCGAGATCCTTATACAGTTTCAATATCTTCCTTGAAGGCATGGTATCCTTAAGGCCGTAATGCCAGGAAGAAGTGTTGATTTCGATGCCTTTGCCGTCCCGGATGGCCAGCTTCAGGATCTCTGCGATCTTGTCTTCCACTTTCTCGAAAGGATAGATCCCCTGAAGGTCGTATCGGACCATCAGATCCAGATGGGCCAGCACGCAGTAGTTGCTGAACCGTTTCTGCACTTCGTAGATCTCGTTGTAATAGCCTTCGTTGTATTCCTGCTGGGTCTTTCCGCGCTGATAGTCCTGAGTCATTCCTAGTTCCCGGTTATCGATCTGGTGCATCGACAGCAAGGTAAAATCCAGTTCGTTTCGGTAGCGTTCATACAGTTTCTGAAACGAGTCGATGGTAACCGTCTGTACGCCGAATTCCAGACCCTGCCTGATGACGATCTGACTTCCATACTGCTGCCGCATCTGTTTCAGTTTTTCAAAATAGCGGGGATAATCGACATTTGCCAGAGGTTCCAGGTCGACAGAATCCGTACTCAAGCCATCCCCCCGTCTCCATTGGATCTCTCCTTCTTCCCAGTCTTTCTTGATTCCATAATCGACATGATCGGTGAAACAGATCTCATCAAAACCCAGTTCGATCGCCCGTTTGACCTGCTTTTCCATCGGCTCTTTGGAATCATCTGAAAATTCGGTGTGAAGATGGTAATCAGCCAGCATATCCATGTCCTTTCCTAAAGTTTCGATATGACCCTATTATATCAGCAAGTTACGGTATCGCAGGATATAATATGGTTGGACAAAAAAGAAAGATGAACCTGAGGTATCAGCATGCGTATCTATGCTTTAGAACTGAATAATGATCTCAAAGGGATCGAAGAGAGAAAAACATATATTGAAGGATTGATCGGCCAATTGGATTCCCCGGATCTGATCGTGCTTCCTGAGCTTGCTTTGTGCAGCTATATGGCAAGCCAGAAGATCTGGGATCTCGCTGATGATCGCGGAAAATACACAAAAGAATGGGCGCTGGAGATTGCCAGAAGGTACCATAGCTATCTTGGCGTCGGCTATCTGGATCGCGAGGATGGAGACTACTACAACCGTTACCTGATTGCCGGTCCGGATGGGATATGCGGTTCGGTTTCTAAATCGGAAGGGGAGTCAGCGGTATTTAAACGCGGTGATTTTCCATGCGTGATCGAGACGCCTTTTGGAAAAGTCGGTGTGGCGATCTGTTTCGATTCCCGCAGAAAACATTTCTATGACCGGATCAAAGATGAGAAACTATCGCTGATCTTGTTTCCGCATGGTGCGCCGGCCGATCCAGAAAAGCCGGAATCTGAACATCAGGAGAATGATAAAAGATGCATGCTGTATGTCGACGCGTTCGGGGTCCCGGTCGTTTATGTCAACAGCATAGGGGAACTGGAATATATGCCCGGCATGATGGGTGCAATGATGGAAAAGCACGGTTTCCGGATGAATGGCATGAGCAAGATCTATGCGAAAGATCTTTCCGCTGTTGCAACAGACATCCCGGAAGCGATCGGTGCCGATCTGGCTGTTTTACCGAAAACCAGAATGGGAGAGATCCGTTTTTATGGCCAGGACATCTTACCTGGCAACTGGCTGTTCAAGAAACTGATCCTTGGCCCTGATACCAGAGCAGGAGTACGTTCCTATGAAAAGAATCATCTGAAATCAAAGGGGAAACGATGAATCTATCCAGAATGAACGATCATATCGAAACAGAACGACTGGTCCTGTTTCCATATTCCGGCGAGAATCTGCTGCTTTTCAATACGGATCTGCCACGTTTCGAGGAAGAATATGGCGTCATCTATCAGGGGGAAGAACTGGACTACCTGCTGACCGGTTTTCTTAAAAAGCTGCAGAAAAAGATCGCGGATGATCCTGAACACTATCTGTATTTCACGGAGTTTCTGATCGTTCTGAAAGAGAACGACCGTGTGATAGGTTCGATCGATTTCAAATATATTCCGATCGAGGGAGTGACAGAGGTCGGCTACGGAATGAATCCCGCTCATACCGGACACGGCTACATGACGGAAGCCTTGATGGCATTTCTTGCATTCGGAAAAAAGCTCGGAATCAGAACCGTACGCGCCGATACGAAACCGGACAATATCAGATCGCAGAATGTCTTGAAACGATGCGGCTTCCATTTCCTGAAAGAAGATAGAAATCTCTGGTGGGAGATCGATTTGTAAATAACGGCGATGCCGATAGCTACGGAAAAACGAAAGGATCAGCAAGCATTAAAAAAACAGGTACGGATTCCGTACCCGATTTCGTTCAGATCGTTCTATTTCAGTTTCAGTCCGTCTTTGAACGCTTCGCCAACCCGTTTTCCTATTTGATAGTAGCCATGGGTAAATGGGTCGAAAGCGATTATTTCCAAAGCATCGATATCGGGCTTCCCTTCTTTCAGATAGGATTCCTCAACCGAAGTACGCAGTACCTTGGCGATCAGTCCGATTCCCGTTTCGTCATCCTGGAATTCGATGAATTCGCATTCCAGAGCGACAGGCAGTTCATTGATGATAGGAGCATCTACCAGCCCCGATCTCGTATAAGTCATTCCGGTTCTTGACAGCTTGTCTGCGACCTGGTTGCCGCTGACGACGCCGAAGTAGTCGGCTTCGGTGACATGTTTGGCATCCGCCAGATGGACGACGAGACCTTTGCGTTTCCGGATGTTTTCGACCGTCTTATGAGACGCATCCAGATTCAAGGCAACAACATCATGGTCGAGCATCGTCCCCCAGGCGGCGTTCATCACGTTGACCGTTCCGTCGTCGTTGAAGGTCGCGATCAGCAGTACCGGCATCGGGAAAATAGCGCTTTTTGTTTTGATTTCCTGTTTCATGTTTTCTCCTTTATGATTCAAATCCGAAAAACTCTTTGAGTCCTTCTTTTTCTTTCAGCATTTCGGCGGTAAAGCCGTAATGTGATGCGGCAGATAAGGTTACGACATATTCAAGGAATTCCTCATAAGACAGTTCGAACCATTCCTCGGGAATCTCCCGGCGTATCGTTCCTCCGTCGTTGTGCCCGCCTCCCCACCACCAGGCTTCGTCCAGTTCCGCTTCATAGGTCCCGTCATCCATCTTGTTGAAGGCATACCAGGATGCCCATTCCCGCATTCCTTCCGGTGTATACGGACCTTCACGGTGAGGCGCATCATGAGGCAGGGGAGAATAATCGGGATCTCCTTCTTTTGCCGCGCGGCGGTAGATAGAGAAACGTTCGGCGGTCTCCTTGGGGTAGCGTTCCATCGTCAGCGGTTCCTTGCGGTAGATGATCCGTTTCCGGCTGGAAACGCGATATTGGTCGTCAATCATTTCATCAAGCAATGGGAACGGGGCATCTGTTTCAAATCCCTGATCCAGTCTTAACGTTTTCAGTTCATCTTCGATGTCCCAAGGGCATCCCCATTCAACGGAATAAGAAATCCTGCCATCGTCATAGATGTAATAGTAGCCGATCGTTTTGTCTTTGTAACTTACTTTATAATGATTCATTAGAACTGACATGATATATCACCTGTATTCATTATAACAGTATCAGCGATCGGGTTATTCTTTCGTCTAGGGACAGCTCTTTTTCTCATCACGCACAAACAGGGCGAAAGATGCTTGAAATGTCGTTTCAGAAACGACCCGGAAAGGGATCTTGTCTGCCACAATGATGATGGAGGGAGAAAGAAATGAAACTGAATGAAAAGAAAATAGTAGATTATCTGAGAAGCCATGTAGGAGAGAATACGACGACGTACCGTCTGGCCATCGATTCCGGAGCTCTGGAAGAGGAATGGAACGATTTCGAGACAGATGAAAGGATCAGAAAGATCGCCGAAGACAACAAGTTCAGGCTGAATAGCGACCACAATTACTTTAAGGAATTAGGCATGCCCTGGGTGATCGACTTCTATATCGAAGAATACGACAGAGATAAGGTGATCTCGAAGATCATGAAGGAACCGTCTCTGATGAAAAGGATCATTATGATCCGGAACGAATACGGGCTGTATGATGAAGAAGAAGGCTGTTTGATCGAATTTAGATACGATCTTCCCGATGTTCTGAAAGAACTCTATGAAAGGGACTGCGATGAATACGACCGCTTAACAGAAGGGGGTACGATCGATATCGACTAAAAAACCGCTTAGCGATAAGCGATTTTTAAATGCAATCTTTATAGAATGTGTCATTCCGTGATGCTTCTGCTTCGCTCCAGCTGATCTTTGAGCTTTTCGAAGAATACGATAAAGAAATCCAGCCTCGACTTCCACATCTCATCCGCTGTCTTAGTCGCGGTCGGCATTTCTTTTAGTTCACGAAATCGGCCAAGCCTTTTTTCGACAAAATCCAGCCTCTCTTCATAACTCATATCCAGGAAGGCGCTTTTGTTCAGCATCTCGTGGAGACGGTACGCATCGAATCGGTCGATATTGTCCGCATCGCCGATGGAAACGGCGAAAGCAGTCCTCTCTCCAGTAAAATCCGCTTCGTCGTCGACATGAATGGCGATTCCATAACAGATATCATCGATGCGGTCTTCCGGAAGGCCAAGCTCCCGCAGAAAAGGACGGGATATCTGCGCAGCTCGTCTTCCATGATCCTTCCAGCCCGGCCAGAGGCGGTTCTCTCCTTCCGCTTCGCAGTAGGAAATATCATGCAGAAGACAGGCGATCACCATTTCGGTCTCATCAAAACCTTCTTTGATGGCAATCTCTTTGCCGATATTCGCGACGCGATAGGTGTGTTCGATACGATAAGGCAGATCGTCCTGCTCGAACTCTGTCGCATGTTCGAATTGCTGCTTCAGGAATTCTTCCGTTTTCTTTATCAGTTCATGATCAAGCATGGCAATACCTCGCTTTCTCTGATTCTATTATCCCTCATTATAACAATAAGATCACGGTTGTAACTTGTTTCAAATAAAAATCTCTTAATCCTTTATCCGGTTCCGTTTCAAGGATATCATCCGCTCAAGCGAACACGGATTCTCATTTTGCTGCTGCATCAGGTCCGATCTGCCAGCAAAGAATAATAAAAACATCGCAGAGCATCTTGACTGCGATGTTTATTTTATTAACGTAAGAACAGAACAATTAATACGTAGTAGCCAGAACGATCAGCAAAAGACCGGAGAAATAAGTCAGGCTGTTTATCCGGATCAGCCACTTGTTGTTATCGAAGATGAAACGGTAGGAAGTCAGGATCATGTCCGAAAGCATGAACAGGAAGGAACCGATACCCATCATCATATAGTTCGTTCCAGGCATCAGAATCGCCATTGCCAGGCCGGTGATCCCATGCATGAAGATGGATGAAAGATAGAATGTCATCGGCCATCTCATCTTGCCGAGCTTGAAGATCTCCGGTTTGAACTGGCAGCCCAGAACGAATCCCAGCAGCATCAGTCCGGCAACGATGAAGGTCCAGTAGAACTCATTCAGGCCATGACCGTGATCGATCATGACGATCTGTTCGTAGATCAGGAAACAGACGTTGCCCGCCAGGAAGAAATCTCCGCCCCGGCCGAAATCGAATACCAGGAAAATGTCTCCGAAGTATGCCAGAAGCAGGGCTGCCATCAGCAACGACTGATAGCTGACAAAGTCGTATTTCGTAAAGAACGTATAGATTGCCAGTCCCAGATACATGGTGGCCATGAGATACTTGTTCAGAGCCCGGTGAAGCTTGTTTTCGGAAACCCTGGTTTTGAAGTAACACAGCAAGGCAGCCAGATAAATCGCTATAAAAACAGTCATAGACAGCTCTCCTTTAGATATTAAAGATCGGCACTTCTATCTCCAGATCTGATTGGGGATAGCTGCAGCATGGATGGATATAGTTGAATTTCTTATCGGCTGCCCGACGGAAATCGTTTTCCGCAGCCACATAGTATTCGCCACGGATGACCCTGCTGTGACAGAAACCGCAGACTCCGTTGCGGCACCTGACGGCAGCCGGAATGCCTGCCCGTTCGATGGCGGTGATGATCGTTTCATCGTTTCTGGCTTCCAGGGTATAGACTTCATCGCGGATATGAACCGTGAGAGTATAGACTTCCGGATTTTCCACCGTTCTATCGCCGATGCTGTTTCTTTCTTTGCGGATATGGGAACTGTCGAAGCCAAGCTCTTCCAGCTGTCTGCCGACAAACGCATACATGGCATCCGGTCCGCAGAGGAATACACTCGTCTGATCATCCAGATGATCTTTAATCAGATCCGCGGTGATAAACCCGTGTCTGTAGCCTTCAGCTTCTTCTTCGGACAGAACCGTGATTATCCTGATCCGTTCATCTTCGAAATCGTGCGGATCGAAGGGGATCTGATTCCTGGTCCTGACACCATAGATGAGGGTAAGGCAGAAGTCTTCGCTTCCTTCTTTGATCGCCTTCATCATGGACAAAAACGGCGTGATGCCGCTTCCGCCGCCGATTGCCAGCAAGTGTTTCCGGTCTCTCAGATCATCATGATAGAAATCGCCAACAGGTTCGCTGACAGATAATATTCTTCCCAGATGGGCGTCATCGATCAGGTAGGTCGAAAAGATGCCTTTCCGTTGGACGATGATTTCCATTTTGCCTTGTAAGGCTTCTTTCGGCGAAGAAGCGATCGAATAAGGCCTGGAGATGAAAGAATCATTGACCCTGGATGAAACGGTAACGAACTGTCCGGCTCGAAAATATGGGAATTTTCCTTCGGCTGCCCGCAAAGTGATGCGACAGGAATCGGTGCCGCAATCCTGCTTGCTTTCCAGAAAAGCTCTGCTGATACCGGGATGCAGCGATTTGGCCAGCCGGTTGACTCCGTACTCGTAAACGAGAGGCTCCGCGGAAGTTTCTTCGATCAGTTCGCGACGCCTGTCTGCCATAGACATGGTCCGTCTGATATCTTCCCCGGGGATCTCACTTCGTTTGAAAATCATCTTATTCGCCCTCCTTTGCCATGTCTCTCAGCGTCCGTTTCGCTTCGTTGTTACCGGATTTGTAGCTGCTGGGATAACCCAGGAGACGTTCGCCGTATCCTCCGCCGATCCTGAGGCCTTCCACGAAATGATCTTCTTCGACCATCTGAATCCGGTTCATCAGTCCGTCATAGTACTGGGACTCGTAGCCGTAGATCGTTCCCTGCGGATGTCCGCAGTAACGGGCGTAGGTTTCAGGAGTCGCGATCGCGATTTCTTCGATATGATCGCGGAGACTGGTTCCGGTTGCTTTTTCAAAACGTTCGATCATGCTGCGGGCAACATCGTTTTTGACTTGGAAATAGTCTTCTTCCCTGATATCGCTCCAGACATCTTCGGTAAACAGGGTCGTCATATAGATGATCGAGGTCCCTTGAGGCGAACAGTCAGGATCGGCATTGTTCAGACATACCGTCGCCTGGGCGGCGGTATTGCCGAACGATTTCATCGCTTCATACTGTCTGACGCTGTCGGAGGTATCGTAGATGAAATAGTTGTGGTCTTTCAGGCCGAGTTCTCCAGGAGACTTATTCAATCCCAGGAAGACGGTAAAGCCTTTGCCTGCAAACTTGCGGAAATTGGTCAGTTTCAGCGCCTTTTCCGGAACTGCTTGAGGATCCAGAAGTTTGCCGTAGACCAGATGCGGGGAACAGTTGGCGATCACGTGCCTGCTTCGTATCGTTGTTCCATCCGCAAGCTTTACGCCGCAGACATGTTGCTTTTCATCGGTAAGGATCTTTGTGACTTCGCTGTTGAACCAGATCTCTCCGCCCAGTTCATGGATCCGTTCTTCGAACGCCAGAGACAGTTCGTGGGAACGGTATTTCGGAATCGCCGCTCCTTTGGAGAAGTAGCTGTAGATCATATTGGCATAGTGCAGGAAACTGAGATTGTTCCCATCTGCTCCGAGATAGCACCAGTAGGTATTGAGGTTGTCGACGATCGCTTTGGGATAGCCTAATGCTTCAAAACCCTCATTGACGGAATAAGATGCGCAAGCCAGATAATCCGGATACTTCTCCATCATGACCTGGGGATCGGGATGACCCTTGCTTTCAGAAATGTAGGCCATCGCATCTCTGATCTGCTGGCACAGTTCGAAGAACTGCCGGATGTATTTCTCTCCTTCGGGATCGAGCAAATTATTGGCTTTCGCAAACGCTTCATAACCGAAAGGCATGACGAAATCGTAGCCTTCTTTTTCCGATATCAGATGATAGGCATTTTCAAGCTGTATCCATTCGATCTTATCTGCGACTCCGAGTTCTTCAAAAAGCTGTCTCGTGCTGCCCGGTTCCTCAGGAGTACCGATCCCGTTGAATTCATGCAAAGATGCTTCGAATTCGAAACGCCCCCGGACAAAGCTTGTCGCAAAGCCGCCGGGAATGTTGTGTTTTTCGCATACCAGACAGGTCTTGCCGCTGTTCAGGACTGTGCAGGCGGCAGCCAGGCCGCCGTTGCCTGCACCGATCACGATGACATCATATTCTTTCATTTCAGACTTCCGTTTCTACGGTATAAGTCAGCACATCTTCCACGACATCCCCGTCGATCTGCAAGGCGCATGGTTCTTCGAAACTGACGGTGATCTTCTTTCCGGTCTTGACGGTGACCCAGTCGGATTTCTTGACATGTTCGCCTTTATTCAGGGAAGGGAAGCGCATCAGCGTCCCCAGACGGCTCTTCTTGTATAAGGCAACCACAGTCACCAGATTGTCTTTGTTGAAACGATCCTGATCGGGAGCGACCATCAGACCTCCGCCGTAGAAACGTCCTTTCATGGTCGAAGCGAGCCAGACGTTGTCATATTTGCGGACATCGCCATCGCAGTCGACAGTAGCCTTATTCAGCTTGTAGCCTCCCAGCAGGAGCTTGATGGCGATATTGGAATAGTTGACCGGTTTGTCAGAAGTGGCTCTCTGGATATCGCCGACCCTGCAGGTCTCTCCGTCAAGGCCGTAGCCGATGCCGTTCAGAAATCTTCTCTTCATGCCTTTGACGGTGATCAGCGGCAGATTCTTTAAAAACGGTCGCAGGTCGATCCTTCCGTTCTCCGCATATTTTTCATTGTCGCGGTAGAAGTCGTTGCCGCTGCCGCATTTGACATAATACAGCGGATTCTTGAATTCATAGCCATAGATGTCATTGGCAAAATGATTCAGTGTGCCATCCCCTCCGGAGAGGATCACTTCATCTTCTTTGTTCAAGCCATCAAAGAATGCTTTCAGGTCTTTGATTTCCAGAAGGCTTTTCAGCTCACAGTCGACATTGTTTTCGGTCGCCCATTTTCTGGCATCTTCCTCGCCTTTGGAGTTGTTTGCCAAGGGGTTCATCAGGAGATAGTTCATATCGGATTTCCTTTCTTTTAAAATGATTATTATCTGCTTGTTTCTTTTCCTTAATAGTACCACATAATAAAAATGTCCTGCGAGAGGACATTTTCTTTTATATATGGTCCGGGATAAGGGACTCGAACCCCCACGGTCGCCCGCCAGATTCTAAGTCTGGTGCGTCTACCAGTTCCGCCAATCCCGGAATGCTTAATCATATTATAATAAATCACTAGAAATTGCAATGATTATCCTATATA
>JAEEGL013652878.1_pt1 | contig 11408 bp, 7 predicted proteins | sample 9134231 | NCBI WGS metagenome assembly JAEEGL01 (sample SAMN16246548, study PRJNA631951) | gut metagenome | biome: gut microbiome; feature: rumen; material: fiber-attached | host: Bos | place: Iran: Karaj | collected 2018-10
AGCATTATCAGAGAATCCTTCAGAAAATGTTACGGATGAGGATGTGCAGACACTGTGGCGTCCCGCATCAACCGGCAAGGATGAATGGATTACAGTTGACCTTGGAAAAGTATATAAAGTAAACGCTGTGCAGATTAACTTTGGCGATGGGAAGCTTGATATTTCTGTTCCCGGTGAGATCAGAGGAACCACTCAGGCGCGTTTTATCGATGACAAGGCCTATTACACCCGCTGGAAAATGGAAGGATCTGTGGACGGCGAAGATTTCTTTGTTTTAGAGGATAAATCAGAAGCAACAACTGATCTGACTCATGACCTGGTAGTTTTTGAAGACGGCAGAGAAATAAGATATATCAGAGTTTCAAATCTGGAGGTTCCATATGGCCAGATTCCCGCTCTTTCCGGCATTCGCGTATTTGGAAAAGATGAAGGCGACCTGCCAAAAGTACCGGTTTTCTCTGCAAAAAGAGATTCCGGCATCGATATGAGTGTAAAGATTGAAGCAGGAGATAATGCTGTAGGCCATGTTATTCTCTGGGGAAGCTCACCTGAAAAGCTTTATCACAGCTGGATGGTTCTTGGAGATGATGCTGTCAGTAAGGCAAAGCGCATAGGTGCTCTGGTTACAGGCAGAGACTACTATTTGAGAGTGGACAGTTTTAACGAAAGCGGCATTACTGAAGGAGAGGTTACAAAATTATGATGAATCACACAATTCCTCACATTGAAACAAGAAACAACAAGCAGGTGCTGATAGTTGAAGATAAACCCTTCATTTTACTTGCAGGTGAAGTTCACAATTCAGACTCCTCATCACCGAAATACATGGAGGAAATCTGGGATATCGCTGGTCAGCTTGGGATGAACACGCTGCTCCTTCCTGCAACCTGGGAAATGATTGAACCGGAGGAAGGGTGTTTTAATTTTGAAGTGCCCACAGAGCTTATTAATCAGGCAAGAGAGAGGGGAATGAGGATCGTCTTTCTCTGGTTTGGAAGCTGGAAAAATGCAGAGTGCATGTATGCTCCAGGATGGGTAAAGCAGGACCTTAAGCGATTACCCAGAGCTCAGATCGAAAAGGGAAAAAACAAGGCAGGCCGGGCAATTTCGCCTTCACTTCCTGTAAAAATCCCTTATACTACACTATCTTATCTTGGAGAAGAGACTGTAAAGGCAGATGCAAAGGCCTTTGCTGCTTTCATGTCTTTCCTTAAAACCTATGACGAAGAACAGCAGACTGTTATTGTGGTTCAGGTGGAAAATGAGACAGGACTTCTTGGAGCTTCAAGAGAGGTGTCAGATGCGGCAGATGCTGCTTTTGAGGCAGCTGTTCCGGAAGCTTTTGCCTCATACATGAGAAGTCATACTGAGACTATGACAGAAGAAATAAGAGAAGCGGTTCTGGCAGGAAAAGAGCAGGGTAGCTGGAAGGAAGTTTTCGGAGACTGCGCTGATGAAATTTTCTCTGCATATTATGTATCTAAATTCGTAAATACTGTGGCTGAGGCCGGAAAAAAGGTATATCCGCTTCCCATGGCAGCCAATTGCTGGCTCGATAAGGGTGATAAGCCGGGAACCTATCCTACAGGCGGTCCTATATCCAAGGTTCATGAGGTGTGGGACTTCTGCGCACCAAATATTGACGTGTATTGCCCGGATATTTACGTACCGCAGTTCAAAGAAGTTTGCGACGAGTATACAAGACGCGGGAATGCTCTTTTCATTCCGGAGAGTGCAACTCACGGCTACGCCGCTCCAAGACTTTGCTATACAGTAGGGCACTATCACGCTATGTGTTATTCGCCCTTTGGCTTTGACGATATTGGTAAGCCATTTACTGCAGTGCAGGCCTTTTTATTTGGAATGGACGTAACTGATCCGGCCTTGAAAACACCTCAGAATTTCGAAGAATATGCGGCTTACGGTCAGATTTTAAAGGAAATGATGCCCATGCTTGCAGAAGCCTACGGTACTGATTGCCTGCAGGCCGTTTCAGCGGAAACAGATTCTCCCGCACCTGCTGCGGATGGAAATCCCTTCGGGGCACTACCGGCTACTATGAATTTTGGCTCATTTAGCGTAAGCGTAACCTTCAAAAGTCCAGTAAATCCACGCTCAGACGGAGCATGTCTCTGCCTTAAAGTAAGCGATAATGAATGCTGGGTAGTAGGAAACGCCTGCGGAATTTCCTTGAATTCGGCAAATCCTGATGTTCCAAACCTGGATTTTTTAGAGGTTACTGAAGGATGCTTTGAAAAGGGCAGATGGATTCCAGGCCGCAGATTAAACGGCGATGAGGTGGCACAGATGTCCATGAGCAGTCCCAGTGTTTGGCATATTAGATTTTTTACCTATGAATGATAGTAATGAGGTTTTTATGAACGAAGAACAACGTGCAGGTTCTGATTTTTCCGGAGCAGCTGCATGTCCTGTAAAAAAGGGCGTGCAGCAGATAATGCTTGGAAGAGTATGCAAAAATCACGATACCACTCTTGATGCTCTAAGAAGGATTAAGGCTGCAGGCTATGATTACATAGAGCTCAATGATTTCATGGTTCAGAAGTCTTCTTTGATAGTAAAGCTTCTGACAAGCTTTGGAGGCATGAGTATCGGAAACAGCGGAAATCATGACTGGCACAGGCTGATTTCTGAAAGTGGTATGCTGGTCAGTAGCCTCAATTCTAATCTTGGCGCTGTAGAGAACGATCCTGCCGCAATTGCTGAGCTTGCAAAAAGCTTTGGCACTGACGTTGTGGTGATTACCGGAATGTACAGGTTTGATTACAGCGATAATACCGAAGTTGAGAAGCTGGCAGAGCGACTGAACTGTGCAGGAAAAACACTAAAGGGTCAGGGCATAAAGCTTTTGTATCACAATCACAACAGTGAGTTGCAAAAGGTGAGATATGGCGTAACTGCATACGACGTACTTATAGAAAAAACAGACCCGGAGTATGTGAATTTTGAGCTTGATACCTATTGGATGACAGATGGCGGAGCAGATGTGTATGCCATCATTGATAAGCTTGGGCCCAGACTTAGATTCTGGCATATTAACGACAGGGGAAACAGAGAAAAAGGGCCCTATATGACGCCAATTCTAAAGGAAAATCCTACAGAGCTGGGCTATGGAAATATGAATCTTGAAGGTATTTCATGCGCAGTTAAGAAATGCGGCATTGAAGCTGTAATCTTGGAAACTCACATGAACTGGATTCAAAATGATCCTGTAAAAAGCGCTGAAGTAAGCGCAGAATTTATAAAAACGCATTTTTAAGCGCCGGGTTACCGGCGTTTTCCCTTTCATTTACTACATTCATGAATCTACGATTCATGGGTGTATGACATTTGATGGACAAGGGCGTTTATAATTTAACCATGAACTGACAAACAGTTTTGCACCAGGTGTGGACTAAAATAGCTGCACCTGGTGTTTCTGTGATAAAGTAATTACATGGTAACTTATATGAATGATCCAAATACACAAACAATAATGGTGCTTAATTTGGCACTTATAGCGCAGCTCGTTGGCGTTTCACTGGCTGTTATGCTCGATCCCTATATCAAAAAGGAGAATAGGTATAGGGTTTATGCAATTGTTGCTATCGTTGCTTTTTTAATTTTTGAGCCACAGTTCAGTATAGACTTCGCTGATGATTTTTATAAAAACAATCTGCCTTTTTGGCTTACGTTAACAACATCTGTCAGCTACGTACTTCGTGCAATAACACTGTATCTTTTTATCAGATTATCAGGGATTAACTGGGGTAAAAAATTCCTCTATGGAGTTTTGATTGTCAATGCGGTTGTCTGCTTTACAGCTTTCTTTAAACCCTGGGTTTTTGCCTTCGCAGAAGACGGTTCCTGGTGCAGAGGACCTCTTGGTTATGAGCCATTTATTGCAAGTGCCATTCTGATAGTTGTTCTTGTGGTAGGCGCTTATAAACGTTATAAGGGACATCGCCGGGCAGAAAACTTTGTGCCGCTTGTTATTTCGCTGTTCGTTGTAGGTGCGGTTTATTTGGATTTATCAATGAATTTCGGTCCCCGCGTTTCGTTTCTTACAGTGGCAATGGCCGAAAGTACCGTATTTTTCTATATCTGGCTGCACCTTCAGTTTGTTCGTGAGCATGAGGATGCACTAAAAGCAGAGCAGAGAATCAGGATCATGATGTCACAGATTCAGCCGCACTTTTTGTTCAATGCGCTGTCCACAATTCAGGCATTGACTGAGACAGACCCTGAACGTGCATCGAAGGTTATAGAAGAATTCGCAATGTATCTGCGTCAGAATATCCATTCCCTTAATCAGGAATCCCTTATTCCTGTAAAAAAGGAAATTGAGCACACCAGAGTTTACTCCGATATTGAGCAGGTAAGATTCCCGTCCATCAGGATCGATTATGATATTGAGGATGAAGATTTCATGATTCCGCCCCTTACGATTCAGCCTATGGTTGAGAACGCCATACGTCACGGCGTCAGAGGAAATAAGCACGGATGGGTATCCGTCAACACCTACAGGGACGGAGATGATCATGTTATTTCCATTCGTGATAACGGTACAGGCTTCGATGTGGATGAGATGATAGAAGCCACCAAAAATGGCGATCACATTGGACTCAGAAATGTTCGAGACAGGGTAATAAACATGACAGGAGGCACTTTCTCCATAGAAAGCGTGATCGGAGAAGGAACTTCCATAACCATAAAGATACCGGGGTAAAATTATATGAATGCGATATGTGTAGATGATGAGGAGCTTATCCTTTCAAGGACAGCATCTCTTGTGAAAAAAACAAATTTTTTTGATTCAGTTGAAGCCTTCATGGATCCCACTGAGGCAATAGCTTATCTGGATGAAAAGAAAGTGGATCTGGCACTTCTTGATATCGATATGCCGGGGATGGGAGGCCTTGAGCTTGCTACCAATCTGAAGCAGAAAAATCCCGAGATCAAGGTGATTTTCCTTACAGGTTATTCGGAATATGCCATAGATGCTTATGCAATGCATGCTACAGGCTATCTCCTTAAGCCCATTGGCTACGACAAGCTGGTATCAGAGCTTGAATTTGCCTTGGGACCCGAATTGCAGGAAAAAGAGGAAAGCGCAGCTACCCAGGAAAAGCCCAAAGTAAAGGTTGAAACCTTTGGATATTTCAATATTTTGGTGGATGACAAGCTGGTGGTTTTCAAGCGAAACAAGGCAAAGGAGCTTATCGCCTGCCTTGTGGACCGCAGGGGACAGTTCATTTCCAGAAAGGATCTGTTCTATATTCTCTGGGAAGACGATGATTATGACAGAGCAAAACAGAAATATCTGGATACCATAATAAGAAGTCTGAAGGATACTTTGGAAGAATACGGCATCTTAGATATTTTCGATGTAGAGAGCGGAATGATGCGCGTGGTTCCCGAGAAGCTGGACTGTGATTTATACAGGTTTCTTGATAATGACAAGGCAGCCATCGAGAGCTTCAGAGGAGAATATATGAGTTCCTATTCCTGGGCCAGCGCAACAGAAGGCTATCTGACGGACAGAATATAATTAAACTTCATTTTGGATAAGGTTTAAATTTGACAAAAAGAGCGCAAGATACGACAAGCCTCCGTGATTTTTATGTGCAATAATATAAAAATCGCGGAGGTAATTTTATGCGTAGCTTTAGTTTATTTGAGAATGGAAAAACAGCAGACTTCCTCATTGAGAAGGAAGCCTTCGAAGGAATAAAAATAATAGGAAAAACCGTGGCAGAGGATATAGAAATCGTCACAGGAAAAAGACCTGAGATTCACGATGAGCTTTCAGAGATCACTTCTGAAAACCTGATCATTGCAGCTACTATTGGTAAAAGTCCTGTCTTAGACAGACTTATTTCTGATGGAAAAATATCTGTAAGTGACATAGACGGGAAACGTGAAGTTTATAAGATGTCTCTTGTGGAGGCGCCTTTCCCGGAGTATGGCAGTGTTAAGAAGCTTCTGGTAATCGCAGGAAGTGACAAGCGCGGAACTATCTATGGCATGTTTAGTCTGTCAGAGATGTGCGGCGTATCACCGCTTGTTTTCTGGGGTGATGCAGCGCCTGCCAAAAAAGCCGAGCTAGTTTTAGATTTTGAAAAAGAGATTGTATCAAAGGAGCCTTCAGTTAAATACCGCGGATTTTTCATCAATGACGAGTGGCCTGCCTTTGGAAACTGGTGTACTGAGCGCTACGGCGATGTTAATGCCAATGCCTATGAAAAGATTTTTGAGCTGCTGCTTAGACTGAAGGGCAACTATATGTGGCCTGCCATGTGGAATTCTTCTTTTTCAGAGGACGGTCCCGGGACAAAGAGTGCCGAGCTGGCTGATACCCTTGGCGTAATTATGGGAACATCACACCATGAGCCCCTTTGCAGAGCAGGTCTTGAATGGCAGAGACAGTACAAAAAATATAGTGATGACAATGCCTGGAGCTTTATCACCAATGAGAAGGGCATCAGAGAATTTTGGAAGGACGGCGTAATTCGAAATAAGGACTTTGAAAACGTCATTACAATCGGTATGCGCGGTGAGTCTGATTCCAAGCTTTTACCTGAGGATGCCACACTTAAGGACAATATTGATGTAGTAAAAAAGGCCATTAAGGCTCAGGATGATATTTTAAGAGAGCAGATGAATCCTGATCTTACCGGTATTCCTCGTATGCTTGCCATCTATAAAGAGGTGGAGGATTACTACTACGGTGATGAGAATACAGAAGGACTGAAGGACTGGGATGAGCTTAAGGATGTTATTTTCCTTCTAAGCGACGATAACCACGGTCATGTGAGAGCACTGCCCACAAAAGAGGAAGCAAAGCATCCCGGCGGCTTTGGAATGTATTATCACTTTGATTATCACGGCGCACCCATAAGCTATGAGTGGGTAAACTGCAACAGACTTTCTAAAACCTGTGAGCAGATGAGCCTTGCATACGAGGCAGGGGTAAGAGATATGTGGATCGTGAATGTGGGCGATCTTAAGATGAACGAGTATCCTCTTAGCTTTTTCATGGCGCTGGCTTATGACTATGATGCCAATAAAGATATGGATAAAATCGAAGATTTCATCAGAAACTGGATTGATACTCAGTTTGGTGATGGCGTGACTGCTGTCCAAAAAGATGATATTTTCGAGGTTTTGACAGGTTATTCCACATGGAATTCCACAAGGACTCCTGAGACCACGAACCCTGGTATTTACAACCCTATAGATTTCATGGAGGGTGACAGAGTTCATGCTGAGGTTAGCAGCATTTTGGAGAAGGCTGTAAAGCTTGATAAAGAGCTGGCTGAACCTGCACTTACAACATATAGAAGTATGATTTTCTATCCTGCGGCAGCTTCACTTAACAATATTCTTATGAATGTGGAAGCAGCCATGAACAGAGAGCTGGCAGAGAGAGGCTGCGTGTATGCTAACCACTATGCGAAATCCGTTATGGAGAGAGTTCGCGCAGATAAAAAATATGTGGCAGATTTCCACAGCTTTAATGGCGGAAAATGGAATCATATGATGAGCTCAGCCCACACAGGTTTTAGAAGCTGGGATGCCTATAACTGGTCATATCCTACGGTTTCTTTTGTTTCGCCACTTTATGAAGCAAAGGCTGTTATCTCATTTAGAGGATCAAGACAGCTGGATCTTGGCACGCACTGGCAGGGAAGTCCTGCTCTTAGGAGCGATGCTTTCACAAGACCTGATACAGAGCAGGTTCTGCTTGATATAGACAGCAGAGGAGAGATTGGCTTTACTTACGAGATAGAAAGTGACTGCGAATGGCTTATCTGCAATGAGCCTAAGGGCAGAGTAGAAATAGCTGATAATACTCTTGAAATTGCCGGAAGTATGACGGTGGGTGCATCTTCAATTGAAGCAGGTGCTATAGAATCCGCAGAAGGCAGAAAAACAGTTGTATTTAGCGTGAAAAGAGATGCTATTTCCGGGAAAGATACCGCCGAAGCCAGGGTAAAGCTCACCTTCGATAACGGCACTGTGTCTGAGACAAGACTTTCATTTGAAGCTGATAATTCTGATATGTCAGAGCTTCTTGATGGTCTTAACAAAGATTTGCAGACATCCGGTAGCTCTAAAACCGCAGATACGGCAGATAAAAAGAATGTCTTTGTAGAGCGTCAAAACCTTATCGTTATAGGTGCAGAAAACTTCGCAGAGAAATCAGATGTTGAAGCTGCAGGCTTTAAGGTTATATCACACCTTGGGAAGGCCGGAACATCAGCGATCAAGGCATTCCCTGTGACGGAGAGCTATGGCGTAGAACAGATTAAGTCAGGTGATGTGCCCTGCGTTAAGTATGCGTTTATTGCAGAGGAAAGCGGACTTTATGATATAGATTTCCATTGTACAATGAGAAATCCCATTATCCGCAGCGGCCGTCTTAACTTTGGCTACGCCGTAAATGATGGAGATGTATCCATTGCTCACGGTGTAGGTGATGGCTATTTTACAGATTACCAGTGTGCTGAATGGGACAAGGCAGTCCTTGATCACGAGCATGTTGCTACCGCTAAGATTGAACTGCGTAAAGGCCTCAACACATTGTCAGTGTATGCCGGAGATGCCGGATTTGTGCTTGAAAAACTCGTAATGCACAAAGATACCTATGAGCTTCCACAGACATATCTTGGCCCCGTAGAGAGCTATTCAATTTAATAAGTTGAAAACAAAGATTAAGGCAGGGCGATGACACCCTGCCTTGATTTTTTCTATATTATTTTTTAACCAGAATTTTCTCTGAAATAGTTCTGTTGAAGAACTGAATGAATGGGCCAAAACCAAAGGCAGAAACCAGTGTGCCGATTCCTACGATGCCGCCTGCCAGGAAGCAGATCAGTGCACAGATGGCGTCGCACATGATTCTTGCAAGGAAATACTGGATTTTGGGAAATCTTTCATTGATTATCAGAGCAAGCGCATCGTATGGAGCAACACCAAGGTCTGCGGTCTGATAGAGAGATAATCCAAGGGAAATCGCCAGAACGCCCATAAATACTATAAATAATCTGAGCACAAAGCCCTGAGGCTCACCTACGATTCCAAAGAGCAGATTGTAGAAAAATGTTGCGATATATCCAAGGAAAAATGCGTTTATCACTGTTCCGAAACCGATAAGCCTTCTTCCAAACAGTATCTGAATTACAAAAAGAAGCAGGTTTACAATTATCTGTAAAACAGGGTAGTAGATTCCTGTAACCTCGGCAAGAGCCATGTTCATACCATCAAAGGGATCGTTTCCCATCATGGAAAGCTTGAAAATACCCACTCCAAGACCTACAAAAATATTTCCAATGATTACGCCGATAAGTGTTCTTTTCATGCCTGCATCGGCAAAGTATTTTTTCAAATTCATCTTTTCATTCCTTCTAAATATCTATTGATAGCAGATTCTGCCTGCAACTATCCTGCAGAAAAAACCATACACCACAGTATAACATTTTAATTATTTGTTTTGTTGGACTTTTGTTGGACTTACAGTGTTAAGGTGCTTGTGTGGAGATAAGTCAGCGATATATGTTGGAAATCTGATTATTTCCGGGCTAAATATTTCGATTTAATTATGAGGGAGAGATATTATGAAAAATAAGATAGTAATGTTAATAACTGTATTGACAGTATCCGCTGCCGGCGTTATGGGATGCGGCAGCACAGCAGGTGCACCGGTTGAGCCTGAAGCCCAGGAAACTTCAGAAGCGGCTGCTGCAGAGATTTCTGATGAGGACGTGGCTCAGGCAGACGCTGTTGAAGCTACTTCTACATCAGAGGAGGAAAACACCGTTGGAATGGCAAATCCATGGGTAGAGATCACAGAGGGTGAGGCTCAGGGATGTTGCGACAGATTGTTCAAAGCTCCCGATGGCGCGCATGATCAGGTTTGGATGAAGTGCGAAGAACTTGGTGATCCTGATAAGGGTATCGGGCCTTTGATTCAGCTTGGTTTTTCTCTGGATGACATGAATTTTACAGCAAGAGCTCAGCAGGGTGCGGCAGAGGATGCAGATATCGCAGGTAACTACGTAGAGTGGACAGTAGGCCCCGACGAAGTGACAATGGCTAACTGGGGTGGAGGAAACATGATCGGCAAAACCTATCGCAGCGTAAACGATACTGGTTATGTTGACATGATCACCTGGTATGATATGGAGATAGGAATAGCATATTCCCTTTCAGTTGCTGCAGCAGACCTTGATGGATTTGATATTCAGGCTATAGCTGAGCAGATGTATTCAGAGGACAATGAACCCTTTACGAATATGCCCAATGATTTCCTTGAGGAGCAGTCAGGAAAAACATCTTTTGAATCCTACGATGAAGTTATTTCTGAGCTGACTGAGGGACAGGGATATGCTTACATTACGCTTACCGGCTATGAGGATGAGCTTCTTGCAGTAACTGATCTTGTTTTTGAGTATGATCACTCTGCATATCAGGCTTCTATCTATGGCAAGCTTGATGGTGAGGTAGTATATTTTGGTCAGGTTACCGGCAATGGTTCAGCATGTCCGCTCAGACTTGAGGATGGCATTATCTATGCCGGCACAAACCATACCTATGAGACTTACTTCATTTCAGATGAGTACAACTCTGTTATGATGAAGGATATGATCTCAGATGGTATTGATAGCGGAGCCAATGAATTCAGCGGATTCACAAGAGAAAACAATTCTTATGAGGATACTTTAGAATATACCGGCGGCCAGGAGGAATTTGACAAGCTCATGTCTGAGAGAGAGCATAAGCCCATTATTGAATTCACACCCATTGGTGAATAATCATAAAAAGCGAACATAAACAGGCATTACTTAGAGAATAACCCTCTCTTAAGAGTATATGCACCGGGGCTATCCATTTAGCAATAATATTGCTGTATGGATAGCTTTTTTATATATTAGGAAATTCCTCCGAATTCCCTAATATATAAAAACGCTCCGCTATGGATGCGCACTCGCGCGCATGGTAATTGTTGCATAAATGCAACCGCGCTCGGCGCGAGCATGTTGCAAGCAACATGCTTTTTCAATGGCCAAAAGCACCCAATCTGTGCATTTTAGACAAAATGTTTTAAGTAAAACCATGAAAATAATCTAAATGCGGAAAATGAATTGACTGGTTTAATTATCGTAATATTATAATGTTATAACATTTGAAAGAGCGGTATACCATCTTAAATAAATTGAAATACACACACAATAGGAGGATTGAAATGAAAAGGGAACTAATAGCATATGCTCTTAGTACAGCTATTTTGGCGGGAGCTCTGACAGGATGCGGAGCATCTAATGCAAATAGTGCAGGTGCAAATGATGGAGCAGCCGTTTTAGGAGCAAAAACCGGAACAGTAGAATTATGGAATGACAAATTAAATA
>JAEEGL013730206.1_pt1 | contig 11408 bp, 11 predicted proteins | sample 9134231 | NCBI WGS metagenome assembly JAEEGL01 (sample SAMN16246548, study PRJNA631951) | gut metagenome | biome: gut microbiome; feature: rumen; material: fiber-attached | host: Bos | place: Iran: Karaj | collected 2018-10
GGTGCCGTAGAGGCATTGGCTTGCATCATGGCGCTCAAGGACGGCATCATTCCGCCGACCATCAACCACGACCCGGAAGATATAGACGAGAACATTGACTACAACATCAATTTCACGTTTGACAAAGCGCAGAAACGCGACATCAAGTATGCCTTGAGCAATACCTTCGGTTTCGGAGGTCACAACGCCTGCCTGATCTTCAAGAAGTGGGAAGGCTAATAGCTAACGGCTAAAAGTACCATAGGGCGGGGTACCCCTGCAAGTGCCCCATATTAGTCACAATAATTTATTTAAGGTCTTATGATTACGAAAATTGGTGAGAACGCAGGCGCTATTTGGGGTGCTCTGCAGAACGGTGCCCAGGGTTTGAAGGCACTCAAGAAAGCTACCAAGCTGAAAAACGAGGAGCTCTATCTGGCACTCGGTTGGCTCGCTCGCGAGGGCAAGATCTGTTTCACTGAGGCAGAGGCTGACATGATTGTAGCTTTGGCATAAGTATGACTATTGCTATCGTAGGCGCCTCGGGCGCCGTCGGACAGGAACTGTTGGCTGTTCTCGAACAGCGGCAGTTCCCGGTTTCCGAACTGAGACTGTTCGGCTCCGAACGGAGTGCCGGCAGCACGTATCTTTTTCGCGGCAAGGAACACACCGTTCAACTGCTGCAACACGACGACGCTTTCAAGGGCGTCGATATTGCTTTTGTCTCCGCAGGCGCAGGTGTATCGCGTGCCTACGCACAAGATATAACCCGTTTCGGGACCATCATGATCGACAACTCGTCCGCGTTCCGTATGGACGACGATGTGCCTCTGGTTGTTCCCGAAGTCAATGCAGCGGACTCCCTTCACCGTCCGCGTAACATCATCGCCAATCCCAACTGTACGACGATCCAGATGGTCGTAGCCTTGCAGGCTATCGAGCGTCTGAGTCATATCCGTCGTGTCCATGTGGCAACGTATCAGGCGGCCTCAGGTGCCGGTGCGCAGGCGATGAAAGAGCTGGAGAACCAATACCGTCAGGTGCTCAACGGCGAGCCGGTGACGGTCAGCAAGTTCGCTTACCAGCTGGCGTACAATCTCATCCCGCATATTGACGTGTTCACCGACAACGGCTACACCAAGGAGGAGATGAAGATGTACAACGAGACCCGCAAGATCATGCACTCGGATGTCAAAGTGAGTGCCACCTGTGTGCGGGTACCCTCGCTCCGTGCCCACAGCGAAAGCATATGGGTTGAAACGGAGCAACCGATCAGCGTGGAGCAGGCACGAGAAGCGTTTGCCAACGCACCCGGCTGCGTGCTGATGGATGAACCGGAAAACAAGATATACCCGATGCCTCTCTTCCTCAGCGGCAAGGATGAGGTGTTCATCGGACGTATTCGCAAAGATATAAGCGGCGAAGGACTCAGCTTTTGGTGCGTGAGTGACCAGATCCGCAAAGGTGCCGCCCTCAATGCCGTACAGATTGCAGAGTATTTGTTAAAAGCTGAAAACTGAATACTGAATGCTGAAAACTGATAGCTCCAATATTGAGATCATGGCTCCCGTAGGATGCCGGGAGAGCTTGGCAGCGGCGATACAAGCCGGTGCCACGAGCGTCTATTTCGGCATTGAGCACCTCAATATGCGTGCCCGCTCTTCGGCGAACTTCACCACTGCCGATCTGACTGACATCGTGGCGATATGCCGCGAGGCGGGCGTGAAGACCTACCTGACGGTCAATACGGTCATGTACCCCGAGGATCTGCCGCTGATGCGCGAGATAGTGGATACGGCGCACGCCGTCGGTGTCGATGCCGTTATCGCTTCCGATATTGCGGTCATGCAGTACGCCAACAGCATCGGACAGGAAGTGCATCTGTCCACCCAACTCAATATCGCCAATACTGAAGCGCTCAAGTTCTACGCGCAGTTCGCCGATGTGGTGGTGCTGGCACGCGAACTGAATATGGATCAGGTGGCGTCTATCTACCGAGACATCCAAGAGCAGCATATATGCGGCCGTAACGGACAACCCATCCGCATTGAGATGTTCTGCCACGGCGCGCTGTGCATGGCGGTCAGCGGCAAATGCTACCTCAGCCTCAATAACTACGGCATGTCTGCCAATCGCGGCGCCTGCGTACAGGTCTGCCGTCGGGGCTATACGGTCAAGGACAAATCCTCCGACCTCGAACTCGACATCGATAACCAGTATATCATGTCGCCCAAGGACCTGAAGACCATCCATTTCCTCAATAAGATCCTCGATGCCGGTGTACGGGTGCTCAAGATAGAAGGTCGTGCGCGTGGTGCCGAGTATGTCAGCACTGTCGTGCGTTGTTACCGCGAAGCGGTCGAGGCTTGGCAGAAAGGCGAGTACGCGGATGATGCCGTCATCGTGCCGAAGATTGCCGACTGGAATGAACGGCTCAGCCGTGTCTTCAACCGGGGTTTCTGGGACGGCTATTATCTGGGACAGCGACTGGGCGAATGGAACCATACTTACGGCAGCCTTGCTACCCGCAAGAAGATCTACGCCGCCAAATGCACCAATTTCTTCAAGAACCTGAGTGTGGCGGAGTTCGTGGTGGAAGCAGTTGAAGCGATCGAGCAGGGACAGGATTGTCTCATCATCGGCGAGACAACCGGCGTGTATGAATGTAAAGCAGAAGGGATGCGGGACGCCAAAGGCAAGCCCGTTACGCGTGTCGCACAAGGGCAGTTCTTCTCACTCAAAACCGACACCCTCATCCGTCGTGGCGATAAACTGTTCATCTGGCAAACTGAAAACTGATGGCTGAATGCTGACAACAGGAATAGAACATATTATCTCTCCTTGGAGCGCACCGTGGTGCGGATGGATCATACTGGCCTTGCTGGTATGCGCCGTGTTGAGCGAGTTCATGCAACCCGGCATCATCACTCAGGCGCACTCCTCCCTGTTGGCGCAGACGGATCGCACCTACAAGGAATCGCCCATGAACTTATGGGGACAGGTGTTTATCACTCTCTTCCGCCTCGGTACGATTGCTCTGGCGATCTATATGAGCCTTTACTCGGGCGGCTCGTTCGGTTTCGGTTCCTTCGCCCTCATCGGAGGTCTGACTGTGGGCGTACTGCTCGTCAAGATGGTTGGCACGGCGCTGGTGGACTACACTTTCCAGATCTCCCGCCGCTTCATGCCGTCCTACAACCAATACAGCGACATCACCACTATTGCCGTCTGCCTGCTCTATCCGGGCTTGCTGATTGTAATGCGAATAGGGGATACGACCGCGCTCAAATGGCTGATCGCAGGCATTGCGGCGCTGTTTATACTATTGATCACCTACCGCTTTATGCGCAATTACATGGTGTCGCTACGGGCGGTGTTATATGTCATCCTGTATGTGATGACCTTGGAGGTGCTGCCCATGGGCGCACTCTTCTATTTATCTTCGATAACGATAGATGCAATATGATACAAAAGATCCTTTTCTCTCAACCGCGTCCTGAGACGGCGCACAACCCTTACTCTCGACTGGAAGAACAGTTCGGCGTACAGTGCGATTTCTACCAGTTCATCCACATAGAGGGACTGACGGCACGCGAGTTCCGCCAGCAGCACATCAATCCGTTGGATTACACGGCGGTCATCCTCAACTCCCGTCTGGGAGCGGAACATTATTTCCGTTTGTGCGAAGAAATGCGTCTCAATGTGCCTGACTCGATGCACTATTACTGCAATTCCGAGCAGGTGGGACTGTACTTGCAGAAGTTCATCAATTACCGTAAGCGCAAGGTCTTCTTCCCGGAAACAGGAAACAAGTTCGAAGACCTGTTGCCGGCAATGCACCGCCGTCCCAACGAGCGCTACCTGATGGTGCTCTCCAATATCCATACGGACGACCAGATCAATATGTTCGCCGAGAACAACGTGGAGGTGCAACCGGCCATCATGTACCGTACAGTAACCACTCCATGGCCTGCCGAGATGCCGTTTGACTACGATCTCATTGCCCTCTTCACGCCTGCCGGTGTGACCTCGCTGAGGGAGAACTTCCCCGATTGGAACCAAGGCAAAACGCTCATTGCTGCCTTCGGTGACGGCACCGTGCGTGCCCTCGAAGACGCCGGACTGCGTGTGGACATCGAAGCCGGACCCGGCAAAGCCTTTGCTTCGCTGCCTATGGCAATCGCCGATTATCTGGACAAGAATAACTAAAGGCTAACGGCTAAGGGCTAATGGCTAACTGTTTTCCCAAAAACTCCCGTCTCTGCGGACAGATGCGCATCGCGCAACTGTACAAAGAGGGCAAGCGCTTCACCGCGTGGCCTCTCCGCGTAACCTACCAGCAGACGGAAGGGGAGACACAAGTCCTCGTCTGGGCACCTAAGTCCTTGTTTAAGCGTGCGGTCAAGCGCAACCACCTCCGTCGCCTTATGCGCGAAGCCTATCGCTTGAACCAGGGTATTCTAACTTCTAACAGCGATAGCGGTCAAACATCTAACTTCTTGATTGCCTTCAACTACATGGACAAGGAGGAACAACCCTACTCCCTCATCGAAAAAGCTATATGCAAAGCGCTGAAAAAAATAGCGGAGAAATGACAAATGACAAATGTCAAATGTCAAATCTTAAATTAAAAACAATTGTCCGCCAATTGTTTTTGCTCCCGGTATACTTTTACCGCGTCTTCATTTCTCCCTTGACGCCTCCCTCCTGTCGCTATACGCCTACCTGTAGCCAGTACATGGTAGAAGCTGTCCTCAAGTACGGTATTTTCAAAGGCGGCTGGCTCGGCATCAAGCGTATCTGCCGCTGCCATCCCTGGGGCGGTTCAGGCTACGATCCTGTTCCCTAATTCGCTAATTCGTTTATTCGCTAATCGTTATGAGAATCGATATTATCACTTGTTGTCCGGAGTTATTGGAGTCGCCCTTGAACCACTCGATCATCCAGCGCGCGAAGACCAAGGGTCTTTGCGAGATTTACGTGCATAACCTGCGCGACTGGACATTGGACAAACACCGTAAGGTGGACGATTATGCCTTCGGTTTCGGTGCCGGCATGGTGCTCCAGATCGAACCCATCGACCGTTGCATCAGTCATCTGACCTCCGAGCGGCACTACGACGAGATCATCTTCACTGCACCCGACGGCGTGCGTTTTGACCAGAAAGCCGCCAACGAACTGTCGCTCAAGCAGAATATCATCATCCTCTGCGGTCACTACAAGGGCGTGGACCAACGCGTGCGCGATCATTTTATTACGCGCGAGTATAGCATCGGCGATTTTGTGCTGACCGGAGGAGAAATGCCGGCAGCGATGATGACCGACGCGATCGTGCGTCTGTTGCCCGGTGCACTCGGCGATGTCGAATCCGCCCTCAACGATTCTTTCCAGGACGGACTGCTCGAAGCAGGCGTCTATACCCGTCCGGCTGACTACAAGGGGTGGAAAGTGCCGGAGATCCTTCTGAGCGGTCACCAAGCCAAGATAGAAGAGTGGATGTACGAGCAATCTTTGGCTCATACGCAGGCTCGCAGACCTGATTTATTAGAAGATAATTAAAATGTTGCATATGCGAAAAGGCCTCTCTTTTTTGTAATATGGACATAGCAAAAATATGTTTTATAACATTTTTTTGATAAAATATTTGGTCGGTTCGCCAAAAAGCAGTACCTTTGCATCGTGTTTTTCATGGTATTAGATTTAAGGTTAAGTAAAAAGATTGGGATGTCGGGAGACATCCTTCTTTGTTTTTATAGGATTTTAGCAATAAAATTTGCACATGTCAGAAAAAATGTGTACCTTTGTGCCCGATTTCGGAATTGATCACATTAACATATGAAAAAACTTATTTTTACGCTTGCAGCGATTGCATGTATGACAACAGCTTGCACTACCAAACAACAGACAACCGGTATTGACCTCGCCAACTTGGACACGACCGCCATACCGCAGAATGATTTTTACCAGTACGCTTGTGGCGGCTGGATGGCGAATAACCCCTTGACGCCCGAATACAGCCGTTTCGGTTCGTTCGACAAACTCGGGCTCAATAACCTCGAGCAGGTGAACGGTCTCATCAAGGAGATCGCTGCCAAGAACCATCCGCAGGGCTCGATTGCCCAGAAGATCGGCGATTTCTACAACATGGCGATGGACACTGCCCGTCGCGATCAGGAAGGCATTGAGCCGGTGCAGAAGACATTGGATCAGATTGCCAATATCAGCGAACGTGCCGAACTGTCATCCATGCTCGGCGAAGCGATGGAGTTCGGACTCTGGGCGATGTACGTCGATGCCGACGCCATGAATAGCTCCATGAATATCCTCAACGAGTACCAGGCAGGTTTTGCGCTGGGCGAGAAAGAGTATTACCTTGATACGGACGAGCAGACGACTGCTATCCGCAATGCCTACGTGGCGTATGTGGAGAAGATGTTCGGCATTTTCGGTTACGATAACGCCGCCGAGCGTGCGCAGACTGTTCTGCGTCTGGAGACCCGTATCGCCAAGGCTGCCTATTCGAATGTCGAACTGCGTGATCCGCAGGCGAACTACAACAAGATGTCCGTTGCCGAACTGCAGCAACTCGTGCCGCAGATCGACTGGAACGCCTATTTCAAGGGCGTAGGCATTGCTCCGGACAGCCTGTCCGTAGGACAGATACCTCACTTGCAGGAAGTCGGCCGTATGTTGGATGAGGAACCGCTGGAGGACCTCAAGACCCTCTTCGCTTGGCAAGTCATGGACGGTGCGGCATCGTACCTCACCACCGAGATCTACAACGCCAGCTTCGATTTCTACGGACGCGTCATCTCCGGCAAAGAGGAACCTAGCCCCCTGTGGAAACGTGCGGTCGGCATCGTCAACGGTACGCTCGGCGAAGCGGTCGGACAGATGTACGTCAAGAAATATTTCCCCGAAGAGAACAAAGCGCGTATGTTGGCGCTCGTCAAGAACCTCCAGAAAGCGCTCGGTATCCGCATCGAGAACCTGGGCTGGATGAGCGACGAGACCAAAGCCAAAGCTTTGGAAAAACTGAATGCCATCACCATCAAGATCGGTTATCCCGACACATGGCGTGACTACACGGCATTGGAGGTCAACGCAGCGGATACCTACTACGCCAATATCCAGCGTGCCGCCAAGTTCGAGCAGGACTACAGCATGAGCTATCTCGGCAAACCTGTGGACAAGACCAAATGGTACATGACGCCGCAGACGGTCAACGCCTACTATAACCCCTCCTCCAACGAGATCTGCTTCCCCGCAGGTATTCTCCAATACCCCTTCTTCGACATGAGTGCCGACGATGCGTTCAACTACGGCGCTATCGGTGTCGTTATCGGACATGAGATGACCCACGGTTTCGATGATCAGGGCTGTCAGTTCGACAAGGACGGTAATATGGTCAACTGGTGGACTGCCGAAGACAAAACTGCCTTCGACGCCCGCACCAAAGTGATGGAAGAAGCGTTCAACCGCATCGAAGTGGCTCCGGGCGTACATGCCAACGGTGCCTTCACCTTGGGTGAGAACATCGCCGACCACGGAGGTCTGCAGGTGTCCTACCTCGCTTTCTGCCTCAACGAAGAGGCGAAGCCGGAGAACGAACGTCTGACCGAGCGTGACGGCTTCACGCCCGCACAGCGTTTCTTCCTCGCCTATGCGAACGTATGGGCAGGAAACATCCGCCCGGAGGAGATCCTCAGCCGCACCAAGTCCGACCCGCACTCACTCGGTCGTTGGCGTGTGAACGGCGCCCTGCCGCAGATTGGTGCATGGTACGAGGCATGGAACGTGACCGAAGAATCGCCCCTGTATATCGCGCCCGAGAACCGCGTAAGCATTTGGTAATGTAAAGGTTAACAATGAAAAGTGAAAGAATAGTCATAGTCGCGCTGTGTCTGCTGGCTTTCGTGTATGCGAAGGCGCAGGACAAACACGCGCCGGATCTCCAGATAGCCGACAACTCCTTCTTCGACCCCACTAAAAAGCAGGCGGAGCAGAACGAGTACCATTTCGGCATGGAGTACCGTTTGGAAGCCGGTTATGCGCAGAATGAGCAGCGCACACGTTCGTTGAGTTATCCGCAGCTCTTCCTGCACGGTGTCCGCATCGGTGCCACTTTCGATTTCCTGCTGCCGCTCCATTTCAGCTTGCAGACAGGTCTGCTCTATACCGGCACTTTCGGCAAGCACGAGCAGCACTGGCGTTCTATGACCGCGCAAACGGTACACACGGAGATCGTCAAGCATCAGGTGGCGGAGCACAACCTCACCGTGCCGCTGCGCGTCTATTACGTCATCCCCCTCTGGCAGAAACTGAACCTCTTCTTCTATACCGGACCGCAACTGCATATCGGCCTGGCGGAGAAAGACCGTCTCACACCCGACCTGAGCGACAAAACAGCCGCATGGCTGGAAGAGATCGGCATACCTACCGAGGACTACGACCGCATGGAGATTGACCGTACGCGTGCCAATATCCAATGGGGACTCGGCGGCGGTATCGAATGGGATTGTTTCCGCTTGCAGTCCGGCTATGATTTCGGATTGAATAACCTTGCCCGCAAAAAAGACTACGCGCCGAACCGCTACATGTCCGAATGGGGCTGGTTCATCTCCTTCTGCTACCGAATTAACAACAAATAATTTTTAATTCGTAATTTTTAATTCTTAATTTATAACCAACTCATTCGGGGTGCTTTTATCGCTGAGAACATACCCGTGGAACTTGGGCAGGTAATGCTGCCAAAGGAACTTATGAAAACATCTTTTTCCATCAACCATGCATGGTTGATTATTGCGGGCGCTTTCGCGCTCATTCCTGCGCAAACGAGTGCGCAAACCAACGCGGACACGCTGTCCGCCAGTGATTTTAACCTTCAGGAGATCGTGGTGAGTGCGCCTGTCAGACAGGTCACCGTCAGCAACGAAGAGGTGAAGCACCGGGAACTGAACCGTTCCAACACGGGACAGAACTTGCCGGTGTTGCTTAGTGCCACTCCCTCTTTGGTGACCACCAGCGATGACGGTTTGGGTGTCGGCTACACCTATTTCCGTGTGCGCGGAAGCGATCACACGCGTATCAACATGACCATCAACGACGTGCCGCTCAATGATGCCGAGAGCCAGAGCGTTTTCTGGGTCAACATGACGGACATCAGTTCGTCCATTACCAAACTGGACGTGCAGCGAGGCATCGGAACGAGCGCCAACGGAGGTAGCAGTTTCGGCGCAAGCATCAACATCCGCACGCTGGACAACATCCTCCCCGATGACGTTCCGAACCAGCCGGTACATGCCGAACTGGACTTCAACGGAGGTATGTACAATACTTTCCGCGAAATGGCGCGGATAGATGCGTACTGGGGAGACAAAGACAGCGCGAAAGGCGCATGGCATGTAGGCGGCCGGTTCAGCAAGGTCAATTCCGACGGCTACATCGACCGCGCTTTCTCCGACCTGTTTAGTTATCAGGCGCAGATAGGCTGGCAGAACAGCAAGACGGCGGTCAATCTGCTCTCGTTCGGCGGCAAGGAGAAGACGTATCTGGCATGGAACGGTCTAACCAGAGAGGAGATCGACATCAACCGGAGGCAGAACACAGCCGGCGCTTTCATCGACGCCAACGGAAACACCCAGTATTACCGCAACGAGACGGACAACTACCAGCAACACCATGTTCACCTCAATGTGACCCACCGGTTCAACTCCCATTGGAGCCTTAACGCGACCGGACATTATACGTTTGGCACCGGTTATTGGGAGACTTTTGACTCGTGGTACCTGCTCGGCATCGTCCAGAAAGGACTGAGAAACCATTTCTACGGAGGTATTCTCACGGCGAAGTACATACACGAGAAAGTGGATGTGCAGGCAGGTATTGCGCTCAATAATTACAACGGCGTTTCGTATGGCAACATAGATCAGCAATACGGCAGCAATTTTACGGAGTATTACACCGGTTACGGCGATAAATTAGACGGCAATATCTACGCGAAAGCCAACTGGCGCGTACTGCATCGGGGCAGAGAGAAACTGAGCCTGTACGGCGATCTGCAATACCGGCTGGTGAACCATCATATCTACGGCGACAATGACCATAGTACCGTTCCGGGAATCCGCGTACCCATTGACGAGCATCATATCTGGCATTTCTTCAACCCGAAGGCAGGTCTGACCTACGAAAACAAGGGACACCGGTTGTCCGCTACGTTCGCATTGGCGAACCGCGAACCTGCACGGTCGAATTTCATCAACCGTCAGGACGACGAGCCGCAGCCCAAGCCTGAGAAACTGTTCGACTACGAGTTGGGCTACCATTATACCTCGCGCGGAGTGACGAAAAGCGGTTACGCCATACCTTGGCATATTGGACTGAACCTCTATTTCATGGATTATAAAGACCAGTTGGTGCTCACCGGCGAGATCAACAGTATTGCGATTTTCCTGACCAAGAACGTCGCCAAATCCTACCGAACGGGCGCAGAGTTGCAGTTCGGCGTGGACTGGACGAAATGGTTCAGTTGGAGCGGTACGCTGACTTGGAGCCGCAATAAATGGCAGGACGGCGGCACATGGCGGACGATCTCTTTCTCACCCGACTGGATTGCGGGAAACATCTTCTCTTTCCATTACGCAGGCTTCAACGCGGACATTCAGACTACCGTCATCAGCGAGCAGTTCCTTGCCAACAACGAAGACCGGAACGCGATGCTGAAAGCCTATACCGTGACCAATCTGAATCTGCAATATCTCCTTCCGCTGCAACGCTTCAAGCGCTGTCCGGACATTACGCTCAAATGCCAGCTCAACAACCTCTTCAACGCTATGTACGAGAGTAACGGCTATGTCTATCACGACGCATGGTCGGGTAGCGACGTGGCGTACTTCATGCCCCAAGCCGGCATCAACGTCCACGCCGGCTTCTCCCTCAGCTGGTAACGTTGATTTTTTGACGATTTTTGTGGAATAATTTATGTTTGCCGACAACCAATCAGGCAACGTTCATTATCGTCGGATACCATCCGACTACTGCCGTTTTTCTCCATTTTAGCCGCAAAATAAAGAATATTTGCAGAATTTTACAAATATATTTGTATATTTCAAAAAAAAACCTTACCTTTGCACGCTGTTTGTGTGCAAGGACGTACACGCGTGCATGTACGGGCAGTATTTAAAACAAAAACATAAAACATTATGATAAACTTTTTGCAAGTTTCTCATTCCAAACACGTAGACAACATGTAACGACACGTAAACGGTCGCTACTTTCACCGTGCCGTAACGGCATAAAGATCTTTGACATAGTGGATTTACCGCAAAAAGATGCAAATTGACGAGCAAAAGTAAAAAAGTTGCTCCAAAACTTGCATATGTCCTAAAATTGTTGTACCTTTGCAGCCGCAAAGGTTAAAACAACAAAAC
>JAEEGL014126495.1_pt1 | contig 11408 bp, 11 predicted proteins | sample 9134231 | NCBI WGS metagenome assembly JAEEGL01 (sample SAMN16246548, study PRJNA631951) | gut metagenome | biome: gut microbiome; feature: rumen; material: fiber-attached | host: Bos | place: Iran: Karaj | collected 2018-10
ACATTTCTCCTTTTTTTCAAAATAAAAACACTTTTATGTGTGTCTAGATAAATATTAACATCTTTATCCTTATTTGTCAACAAAAAGTGCCTATTTTTTTATTAAAATCCTAATATTAAGCAAATTGTAAAAAATACAATTCCAAGTCCTAGAGTTAAACGACTAATAAATAGTTCGCTTCCTCTTTCTTTACGATTAGCAAAAAGTGAATCATTTGCACCAGTAATTGCACCAGATGCACTTTCAGCTTTTCCACTTTGTAATAATACAACTGCTATTAATAAAACTGAAACAACGATTAATAATATTTCCATACTGCCCTCCACTATTTTTTAGGTTTTGGTTTAATGACAACAACACCATAATTGTTGAAATCAACCTGTGACATAACGTAATTATACTCTACTTTATTCATTTTATCAACATCTAAATATACTTTTTCGTTTATTTTTCCACGAATTATGATCTGACCAACTATAAGTGAGTTAATTGAATATATGTTATCACTAGCATAAACATAGTAACTTTTAAGCATCTTTTTATTTAAATCAAATTCTTTTTGATTAAACTTTTGATTCTTTAAAGCATTCATTATGTATTCGATTGTTTCTTTATATTTATCAGTTTCACCTATTATAACCATTGAAGAATAATCTCCTGCTTCAACTATTTCACACGAAAGATTATAAGTAAGTAATCCTTTATTAGTTAATTCTTCTTTTAGTTTTGAAGTTGTGCCTAAAACTGTTTCTAAGAAAAATGATAAATACTTTGAATATGTAGGTATTTTTTCTTTTAATTCTTTAACATTTATTTTAATGTTGATTGCAAATTTAGAAATTGCAACATTATCAATTATTTCTTCATATCTATTTTTTATTTCAATTGGTTCTTCTTCATTAATTATTTCAACTTTATTATCTTCAAATTTCTTTTTACTCTGATTATCCTCTACTAACTTGATAGTCTTTTTAACATCTATATTTCCTGTTACAACAAGAAACATATTTTTTGGTTGATAAAAAGCATTATAGATATTATATAAATCTTCTTTAGTAATCTTCATAATATCTGATACTTTACCACCTACTGAATATCTAACATTATTTTTAGAATATGCATTATAAAGTGATTTGTTATAAAGCTTTTGCCCAGGATCATCTTCATACATCAATATTTCTTGCTTGATGATTCCTTTTTCTTTAAGAACATTTTCATCCGTAAAGTAAGGTGCTTGAACATAATCAAGTAAATATTCTAAACTTTCATAAAATGAAGATGAACCAGAAAAAATATAATCTGTTTTTTTATTGTTGGTACTAGCATTACATTCAATCCCAAGTGATGAATAAAAGTCAAATGGTGTCATTCCATTTTCTTGTTCAAACATCTTATGTTCTAAGAAGTGTGCTGATCCAACTGGAATCTTAATAGTTTTACCATTTAATTTAAATTTTAAAATATCTGATCCATATTTAACATTTAAAGTTGTAAAGAAACTTCTAAATTTTTTATCAGGTACTAAATAAACATCTAAACCATTTTTACATGTATGCTTATAAACATCTATTCCAATATTATTGTAAGTTATCTTTTTCATTTTTTCTTTCCTTCCAATAAGAATATTGTATTTAGTTTAACCTTGTTTGCAACTTTTTTAACATCTTCAATAGTTACTTTATCTATTTCTTTAATGCGCTTTTTAATTGGATCATATCCAATATAACTAGTTGCTTCATATGAACTAATAATTGTATATGGATTTTCTAAAATATCTTGATAACTTGTTTTAAGACTTAATTTAGCAAATTCAACTTCTTCTTTATTAAAGTTACCTTTCTTCATAGATTCAACTTGTTTATTAATTAAAGCAACTGATTCATCAAAATTAACAGCATCAATCCCTGCATTAATTGTCATAAGTGAATTAATATATCTTGCATTAGCTGATATTGAATAACACAAAGAATTTTTTTCACGAACATTCATGAATAGTTTTGAACTAGGTCCCAGACCTAATATATGTAAATATACTTGCATTGCATACTCAGCTTCTTTAATATTTAAGTCTACTAGATTATATCCTATTACTAACCTACTTTGATTTATGTTATCTTTTTCAATATATGTTTTTGGTTCTTTTACTTTTGATGAATAAACATAATCAAGTTTTTTATGTATTCCTCTACCCTTTAAAAAAGATAAATTGCTTTCTTCTATATCACCAAAAGTAAAAGCATCAATTATAGATTTACTAAAAACTTCTAAATAAAACTCATATAAGTTCTCTGGAGTAATATTCTCTAACTCTCCTAATGAACCAACTATCTTAATAGATGCTGGTGATGATGAATCCATATGTTCAAGCATTTTTAATTGACTATATGCATTCTTGTTTTCATCAAATGTTTTAATTTCTTCTATTACTTCATTTTTAGCTAGTTCAAATGCTTTTTTATCAAACTTGTTATTCTTTACATTTGGATTAAATAATAATTCATTAATAAAATCAATTACTTTAGAAGTATTACCTTCTTCTGTGTATTTATCTTGTAAAAATGTAAAACGAAAACTCAAGATTGTTGTTTTACCATATATATTTACAAATGCTTCTTCACTTATATCGTAAAGTTCTTTAGCACGATATAAAAGTTCTCTTTCAGTTTGATATTTCTTTGAAGATAAAAGAAGTAAATGAGTAAGAAAATTTAACTTCGTCATTTCACTTCTATTTGTTTCTCTTCTAAAATTAATTTTGATTATATTTTTTTTAAATCTTTTATCTTTTATTAAATGAACATTCTTGTTCATTTAAATCACCCTCTCATATTGTTTCAAGTGCAATTTTAATCATTTGATCGAGTTTAGTTTCTCTTTCTTCACTAGTTGTTTTTTCACCAGTTATTAGGTTATCAGAAATAGTTAATATGCATGCTGCATTTTTATGAAAGTATCTTGCATTGTGAAAAAGTGCAAACGCTTCCATTTCAGCAGCTTCACAACCATATTTTTGAACCATAATAGTTGGAACTTCTGTTTCATTATAGAATGCATCTGTTGAATTAACACGAATCTTTCTAATCTTTATATCCATACTCTTAGCTGTTGTTTCTAATCTATTTGTTAAAGAGGCTGTTGCTTCAACAATCTTTTCAGTTTCACCATCTAATACTTTGGCATAACTAGATTCAGAATGTGAACTAGTTGCAAGAACGATGTCATAAAGTTTTAAATCAGCTTTATATGCTCCTGCCGTACCTATTCTGATGATGTTTTTAACATTATAAAATTTATAGAGTTCATATGAATAAATTCCCATACTAGGAATACCCATACCAGATGCCATAACTGTTACTCTTTTATCATTATAATATCCTGTGTATCCTAACATATTACGAACAGTATTAACTGTTTTATAATCTTTCAAATATGTTTTAGCAATGTATTTTGCTCTTAAAGGATCTCCTGGCATAATTACAGTTTCAGCAATATCTTCTTCGTTAGCATTAATGTGTGGTGTCATTTTTACCCTCCTTATATTCTTTTACAAATTTTTTTAGATTGATAGCAACATTTACAGGGATTATTTCACTTAGTTCTTCGATTGTTGCATCATTTATTTTATTAACACTACTATACTTCTTTAATAATTCATGTTTTCTTTTAGCACCTATTCCCTCAATATTATCTAAGAAACTAGAAACCATTCCTTTACTTCTAAGTTTTCGATGATAGCTTATTGTAAACTCATGAACTTCATCTTGCATTCTTTCAAGTAGATAAAATAAATTACTTGTTTTATCAATTTTTATCTCTTCAATTGGATTAAATGCAAGTAAAGCATTAGTTGAGTGCTTGTTATCTTTTTTTAGACCTACTACCATGATATTAAGACCAAGGCTATCAATTATTTCACGAGCGGCGTGCATTTGCGTAATACCACCATCAACTATGATTAAATCGGGTCTTACTAAGTCATCTTTCAAAACTCTGAAATATCTTCTATAGATAGCTTCTTTCATAGTATTAAAGTCATCATTTTTGTCAAAACTTATTTTGAATTTACGATATCCATTTTTATATGGCATACCATTTTCAAATACAACCATACCTGATACATTGAAGTTTCCAAACAGATTGGAGTTATCAAATATCTCAATACGATCAAGTTTATCTAGTTTTAGAATTTTTCTTAATTCTTCATTAGCTTCAATTGTTCTTTCTTCATTACGATTAATAAGTTCGAATTCACGGCTTAAGTTTTCCTTGGCATTCATATTTGCCATATTAACAATTTCTTTTTTAGTTCCTTTTTGTGGAATCAAAACATTTATTTCTAAGAATTCTTCAAGTAGTTTTGTGTCACATATGTCTGGAACTAATATCTCTTTTGGCTTTATAACATCTTTACTATAGAAATCTGCTATATAACGATTAAGTTCTTCATCATGATCTTCAATTGTTGGAATTATCTTATTGTGCTTTCCAACTATTTTACCATTTCTAATAAAGAAGACTTGAACACTTAAATATCCTTTATAAAAGTAATAACCAAATACGTCTCTTTCAACAGCATCATTGATTTCAACTTTTTCTCTTTCAACTGTTATATTGATGTTATCAAGTAATTCTTTTAGTTCTTTTGCTTTTTCAAATTCTAGGTTAGAACTATAGAATTCCATTTCAGTTTTTAATTTCTTTGTAACACTTTCAGTATCCCCTTTTAGAAATTTAACTATCTCAGTTTTCATTTCTTTTATCTTTAAAGGATCAACATTATGCATACAATATCCAAGGCATTCTCCAATATGATAGTATAAACATGGTTTATTAGGCATGTTCTTACACTTTCTTAATGGATATATGCGGTTAAGCAAATTAACTGTTTCTCTTGCAGCTGTTACGTTTGGATAAGGTCCATATAAATTAGCATGATTTTTCTTTAAATTGATGTTTCTAACAACTACCAATTTAGGAATACTTTCATTTGTTAATTCAATATATGGATAACTTTTATCATCTCTAAGTAATATATTGTACTTAGGATCAAACTTCTTAATTAAATTTAATTCTAATATAAGTGATTCTTTTTCACTACCGACAACAACATAATCAAAGTCAACTATTTCACTCACTAACTTTGCTGTTTTACCAGTATGAGTTCCCCTAAAATAAGAACTAAGGCGATTTTTTAATTTTTTAGCCTTACCTACATATATGATGACACCATCTTTATTTTTCATTTGATAGCATCCTGGTAGATTAGGCACCAAACTTAATTTTTCTTTTATCACAAGAATCACCAATATAATTATAACAAAAATATTGAGGTTTTTACAAAAAATAACACCAAGGTGTTATTTTGTGTTATTCTGATCAAAATCATCAAAATATAATTTTTCTGTTTGTTCAGAAACTGGAATACGATGATTTTCTTTTTCTACTCGAAGATTGTTTTCGAGTTTTCTAATCTTTCTTGTATAAACAGCACTCATTATTAATGCTGATAAAATCATTCCCACAATGAATACAATTAAATAATAAATAATTGAATCATCACTGCATAAGAAGTCACTCATGAATTCTGATTGTTCTTTTTTAGTAGTGCCTTCTTGTTGTCCTGTTCCTGAACCATCTGATTCAGTTGTAATGTTAAACTTATATTCTTTAACATCACCATTTTCAGCAGTTACTTTGATAATAACGGTATTACCATTTTTAAGGTCACCATTGACAAGTTCATATTTAGCATTTTCATCTTCTAATGCTACTTTAAAATTAAGTACCGCACCTTTTTTAACTTTAACATCATATGAAGTAACACTAGGTTTAAAATCAATTGTATATCCTTCTAGAGTTAATTCTTTAATGTTGTTGTTTGATGATAATTCACGATCTGTTTTTAAGAAAGTTAATGTGTATATCTTAATAACTCCGTTTTCAGCTTTTACTCTTAATTCGGCAGTTGTTTTTTCAGATAATAAATTAATTTCTCTTGGACCATATCCACTTACAAATGATGATTTACTATCATCAACTTCAGCAGATATTTTTACCTTTGTTATACTTGGATCTATTCTTACTGTATATGCTGTAGTAGTCGGTTGAAAACTAATATCCCCAACTGATAATGAAATACTCTTTATATTATTATTTGTACTACGTTCGTCTTTGCGAGTAATAATTAATTTATATGTTCTTTTACTTCCACTTTCACTTGTAACAATAAAATTAATTGTATTTTCACCATAGCTAAGATTTTGTTTTGAACTACTCTTATATGTAGCTTTTGGATCATTTGCTTCAGCAGTTATTGTAATACTTGATGCATCAACTTCTGCTTTATAAGTCTCAATACTTGGTTGAAATTCAGGAGTTAATGTTCCTGGAGAAATTGCTAAACTCTTTAATGTATTATCTTCAGATAAAATCTTAATTGGTTGTGATATTCCATTTGCTGTATATGTTGCATTATCAACATCTACTATCTTAATAGTTTTAAGTGCAAAATTACCAGCTTTTAATAACTTAAATGAAACAACACCGATTGAGAATTCACCAGTTACACCATTTTCGTTTTTTACATCAAATCCACTTGAGTTATTAGTTACGGCTTCAAAGTTAGAAGCAGGAGCATATGAAATAAATGATAGGCTTTCACCAAAGTCATAGTTTAGTGAAACCTCTTTTATACCTACTTCAGCTCTCACTTTAACTGTACATTTTAGTGTGCTTTGAACAGTTCCTCCTGATGGACAAGAAACAACTAATTCTGGATCAGCTGCTAATGCTGTCATTTGAAACATAAAAAATGATAATGCAATAATAAATAATTTTTTCATAACATTCCCTCTATTCTTTAAAAGCGATTTTTTTACTCTATAAATAATATAGCACATAATACTGATAAATACAAATAAAAAAAGCTATTTTAAAATAGCTTTTATTCTTCTTACTCCTGCTGATGATGCTTCTTCTTTAATTATCTTAAATTCACCTAATTCACTAGTGTTTTTAACATGTGGTCCACCACATAATTCTTTTGAAACATCACCGATTGTATAAACAGTTACGATGTCTGGATATTTTTCAATAAACATCCATTCAGCGCCTGACTTGATAGCTTCACTCTTTGGCATTGATTCAACTTTAACATCAAGTCCTGCTTTAATGTAACTGTTAACTAAATCTTCAGCTTGTTTAATTTCTTCCGGACTTAACTTATGATCACATGAGAAGTCAAAACGCATTCTTTCATCTGTAATATTAGATCCTCTTTGATGAACATCTTTATTAACAACTACTTTTAATGCTGCATTTAGTAAGTGTGTTGCTGTATGATATTTAGTTTCAATATCACCATGACCAGCTAAGCCACCTTTAAACTTACCTGCTGATGCTGTTCTAGATAGTTCTTGGTGTTCTTTGAATTTTTGTTTATATCCTCCAATATCAACTTTTAAACCTTTATCAGCTGCTAATTCTTCAGTAAGTTCAATTGGGAACCCGAATGTATCAAACAAATGGAAAGCTGTAACACCATCAATATCTTTATTATCTCTCGTTGCTTTATCAAATTCTCTAAGACCTTTTTCAAGTGTTCTATTAAACTTGATTGCTTCATTTTTTAAACCTTCTAAAACAACTGCACGATTATCTTTTAATTCTTGATAGTAACTTTCATATTTATCCATTATCTTGATAGCAATTTTTTCTTCCCAATCAGAATTAATGTCAATACCTAATTTTTTAGCATGTCTAATTGCTCTTCTTATTAATCTTCTAAGTACATATCCTTGATCAGTATTAGAAGGTTTAATTCCTGCTGGATCAGCAAGAATAAACACTGCCGTTCTTATATGATCTGCAATAATTCTCATTGACTTTTCATTACCTTTATATGGTAATTTAGATATTTCTTCAATTATTTCAATAACATCTTTCCATACTGATGACTCATAGTTATCGTTAACGCCTTCAAGAACTGCAACAGTTCTTTCAAGTCCCATACCAGTATCAACATTTTTACTTGGAAGTTCAGTTATAGAACCATCTTCATGTTTTTCAAATTCCATGAAAACATTATTCCATATTTCAACCCATCTTTAGTCTTCAGGATCAAACTTTTCTGGAATTGCATCATTACTTCTAAAATAAAAAATCTCAGTATCAGAACCACATGGTCCAGTTTCTCCAGCAATCCAGAAGTTATCTTCAACTGTTCTTGCAATTCTTGCTTCTGGAATTCCAAGACTCTTCCATTTATCAAATGATGTTTGATCAAAAGGAATCAAATCATTTCCAGCAAATACAGTAATTGCTAATCTTTCAACTGGAATATTTAATACTTTAGTCAAAAATTCAAAACTCATTTCAATTGATTCTTCTTTGAAATAATCACCTAAAGACCAATTGCCTAGCATTTCAAAGAATGTTTGGTGATATGAGTCTCCTATATTATCGATATCATTTGTTCTAATACACTTTTGATAATCACATAGTCTTGTCCCATAAGGATGTTTTTGACCCATTAAATATGGTATTAATGGTTGCATTCCAGCTGTGTTAAAAAGTACACTTGGATCATTTTCTGGAACAACTGGAGCACTTGGAATTTGCTTATGTCCTTTGCTCACAAAATAGTTAATATATAAATCTTTTAAATTCATTTTATTCACCTTCAATAATTTTATACATTTTATCAACTACTTCATCAATAGTTAAATTAGTTGAGTCAACATATATTTGATCATCAGTGCGCATTAAAGATCCAACTTCTTTATGCATATCGTTATAATCTCTTGCAGCAATGTTATTATATATTTCTTCATATGTTGCTTCAATACCTTTTTCTTGATTTTCTTTAAATCTTCTTTTTGCTCTTTCTTCTATTGTAGCATCAAGATAAAATTTATAGTCAGCATTAGGAAACACTACTGTTGTAATGTCTCTTCCTTCCATTATGACATTATTAGAAGAAGCTAACGCTCGTTGCATATCGACCATTACTTCTCTTAATTTAACAATACTAGACATCTGAGAAACAATTTTAGTAACTTCCATTGTTCTTATTTCTTTACTAACATCTTCTCCATTTAAGAATAGTTTATCGCCAACAAATTCCATTTTAGAATTTTTAGCAATTTCTACTATTTTTTCTTCGTCATCAATAGCAATATTGTTTTTAAGAGTTAAATATGATACAGCACGATACATAGCACCAGTATCAATGTAAACTAAATTACATTTTGCAGCTAATATTTTCGCGACTGTTCCCTTACCGCTTCCAGCAGGACCATCAATAGCAACTATTTTTCCCATGTTACACCTCTTTTAAAATATCAACAATTTTATTTTCTAAGTCTTTCAAGTCTGTATTAACAACAACATAGTCGAATTTATCATAGTTATCTAGTCCAACTTCTGTTAGATGTTTTTTCTCTGTTTCTCTAAGACCGTTATCAATATCACGATTGATTCTAATACTGATAGCTTCTGGGTATTTTTCTTTTAATACCTCAACTTCATCTATTAATCTCGCGTCAGTAACGACTATTATATCATAAAAGTACGAAAATACTAGAATATCTTCTAAAACTCTTTTAATAAACATTTTATCATCTATTTTTGTCTTAACGAGTTCAATTCCAATTGATTGTAATAATTCTCTTGGTTTTGTTTCATCAGAGCCATCCCAATCACTTACTCGCATTGCGTAATCTTTTATGTAATATGCAAAAGATACATTAATAACCTTTTTATCTTTGTAATAGTTTTTAATCATTCCATAAACAGAATCTTTTCCACTTCTAGCTTTGCCAGATAAAATAAATAGTTTAATTTTTCTTTTTTCAAATTCCATAGTTCTCTCCATAAATAGAAAACCACTTGCGTGGTTTTAAATGTTGTATTTTAATATATCAAATTTATTATTGAAGAATACAAATAATGCTTTAGCAACAGCTACAATTGGTGTTGATAAAATCATTCCAAGTACTCCCCAGAAATGTCCGAATACTAATAATGCAACGATTACTGTTACTGGACTTAATTTCATTGTACGACTCATAACAATTGGTTGTAATAAATTGCCTTCAATTCCTTGAATAATTAAGATAATAATTAATACTGCAATTCCAATTCCTGTTCCTTGTGAGAAAGCAACAATCAATGCTGGTGCTGCTCCAATATAAGGTCCGATGTATGGAATAATATTAGTAATTCCACAGAAGAATGCAAATAGAATTGCACCTTTTAATCCTGCTATTGAGAATCCAATTGCACATAATACAAATATTAATGTTGCAAGGGCTAATGTTCCATTTACAAAACTTCTAAATATTGCATTCATTTCTTGAAGTAATAGTTCTATATCAAATTGGTATTTTTTTGGTAAAAGTTTTGTTAAAGAAACTTCCCTTTTTGGTTTAAACAATAAGAATGCTCCAATTATTAAACCAATTAAGAATGTTCCAACACCTGATAGAATTGATGTTGCAAAATCAATTAATGTATTTGGTAAATCACTTACAAATTTTGTAGACCATGTTTCTATTTTAATAAATAAGTTATCTTTTGCTGTTGTAAAATCAAGTCCCATTGATCCATCCATCTTATCAACGAAATTAGATATTGCTGTTTTTAGATCATTGAATATTGACGGCAATACTTTAGCAAGTTCAGATACTTGTTCATATAATAACGGAATTATTGTGGATAACAATAAATATAATGCTGAAAGAATAACAACGTATATAGCTGTAATAGTTATCCATCTTCTCACCTTTTTGGCTTCTAAGTAATTTACTAGTGGTCTAAGTAACCAAGCAAATATTAAGCCTATGAAAAGTGGTGTTAAAAGACCTAATATAGTTTTGAATGTATTTAGAATATCCCACTCTTTAACCAAAATAGTAAATATGTATATTGCTGCTACAATTATCATTATATAAACTATTTTCAATAACTTACTAGCTAATGAAATAAGATTATTCAATTTATTGTAGTTTACGTCTTTATTCTTCATATCAACACCTCATTATAATTATATCTTAAAAAGGGTGTATTATCAACAAACTTTACACTTTTTGACACAAAAAAATGAAATATTAAATTTCATTCTTTTTTGTACCATAAGCGCTTTTCGTTTGTACCAGTTTTGCACAGGTTCAGCATTTCAACAAAAAAAAGCCTGGTTTCAGGCTTTTTTAATTGTTATTTATTTTTGAAAAAACAAAGTAATCTCCATTTTTTTCAAATGTCATTTTATAAAGTTTTTTGTTTTTCTTAATTTGAGAAATTATATTCACTTTTAATGAATTAATTCCTTCTAATTTACAGTTATCAGGACAACATTTAGATTCAGTTTCAGAGTAGTATTGTTTGTCTTCTAAATCTAATAGTTTTAG
>JAEEGL014483343.1_pt1 | contig 11408 bp, 7 predicted proteins | sample 9134231 | NCBI WGS metagenome assembly JAEEGL01 (sample SAMN16246548, study PRJNA631951) | gut metagenome | biome: gut microbiome; feature: rumen; material: fiber-attached | host: Bos | place: Iran: Karaj | collected 2018-10
ACTCTTCCGCGACGCGTTCACGATGGTGAACATCATCCTGAACCGGAAGACGTTCGAGGAATTTCTCCAGCATCACGTGAAGCCGCAAGACATGGCCGACGCGCTCGAACGCATCCTGCCGGGCGGCCCGAGATGCGCCGAAGTCGAGCACGACATGGAGGAACTCCGCCGGATGCTCGCGCCGGGTTCAGAGCGCGCGACGGCTACCGCCGCCAGACGCCTGCTCGCCACGATCGAGTGAGGTCTGTTCTCCTCGATTTTCGGTCCCGGAAGCCTGCTCGCCCCGATTGGGCGACGGCTGTTGTCTCTGCTGATTTCCGGGCGGATTGCCGCCGTTGCCGGTTCCGCCGGGCGATTGCTCGCGGCGGAAGAAGATGTTCTGCTGTCTCTGCTGATTTCCGGACGCCTGCTCGCCGCGTTTTCCATTCCCAACCGCTCTCGGCCCGGCCGGATTCGCTCCGCCCGGCCGGTTGATCCATCCGGGCCTCTGCGCGGCCCGCGCTTCGGCGGGCGGACCGGCGTTCCTGCCGCGGTTCCTCATCAGGAGCGTTCTGACCGGCCGCACCTGGACTCCCGCCCGGGACGACAGCTGGAGCAGTTTCTCCTGAAACTCCCCGAGGCGTTCCCCGCGGTAGTCGTTGAGCTCGCTCGAAATCTTCTCCGCTAGTTCCTGGAACGGCTGGAGCCGCGACGCTGTCATCTGCGCCAGCTGGCCCAGCTGGATCGACAGCAGGCTTTCCTTCACCGTGTCGGGCGCGTCCGGGCTCCGGTACAGGATCTCGAGCATGCCCTGCAAACGCGCCTCCTCCTTCCGGGCCGACGCCTGATCGTTGTTCCGCCGCAGCAATGCGATGTACGCGGTCCGCATATCGACCACGGAGGTCGCGACTTCGGGTGTGTTCGGGTACTGGGCGAGCAGCCGGTCGGACAGCGCGAGGGCCTGCTCCAGAGCGTTCCGGTCCTGCGGGCGGATGCGCTCCTGCGCGTGCAGCCGCCGGTTCATGAGGTCGACCGTGGAGAGCGCGTATTCCATGTGGCCGGGGTGTTCCTCGGCGAGTTTGAGCAGGAGCGCCGCGGCGTTCGGTTCCACCCCGTCGACGCGTTCGCCCTCGGCCAGTTCCGGCCGGTTTTCGAGCAGCAGGGCGTACTGGTATCGGAACTCCGGGTCGCCCGGGTCCTGCCGCAGGAGCGAGAGGATCAGCGCGAAGGCGTCCTCGTACTGGCCGAGGGACTGGAGCGCGTCCACCGCTTCGCAGGAATCGGGGAAGAGGTCGATCACCTGGCGCGCGGTCTCGTCGGCCTGCGCCGTCTTGCCCTGCAGCCTGAGCGCGGACGCGAGCTGGGTCAAAGCCCCGGGATCGGACTCGAGTTCCCAGACGCGCCGGAACGCGTTCTCCGCGAGCGGGTAGTTGCCGGAGCGCATGGCGGCCGTCCCGATGATCCGGTTTACGGCGGCGATGCGCGACTGGGGGCTTTCGCCCTGCATGGCGATCTCCTGGTAATACGGCATCAGGCGCGAGAGCAGTTCGCTCCCGCTGGAGGTCGGCGCGCGGTGTTCGATGTGCGCGAAGATGTCCGACAGCGCCGCGTTGGCCGCCGCGGCGTTCTTCTCCGCGAGCTTCAGTGCCGCATTGGTCCTGAAGTACCCGACCGTCACGGCTACGGCGAACGCCCCGGCCGCGAGGTTCGCGAACGTGCTCAACGCGGCTTCGGCGGGCTTGCGTTTCGCCCACAGGCGGAAACGCCGGATCGGCGACGGCGGGGCGGCCGTGACCGGTTCGTGCCGCAGGAAATGCTCCAGGTCGGCCGCGGCTTCCTCCATGCCCGGATAACGGTTCGCCGGGTCGAACGCCGTACAGCGGTTGATGATGGCGGCGAGCTCGCGATCAGGACATTTCAAGGGGGGCAGGGGGCCGGACGAGATGCGCGCGGTGAGTTTGTCCGGGTCCTTCTCCGCGAGGACGGGCGCGTGGGAGACGAGTTCGTACAGCGTCACGCCGAACGAATACTGGTCGCCCGCGTAGGAATTGACGCCTTTCGTGAGGCGTTCCGGGGCCATGTAGCGGAGCGTGCCGATCCTCCGTCCGGCGGAATCCGACCTGCCGGCCGCGTCCTCCAGCACGAACGCCAGCCCGAAGTCGCCGATATGGACGTCTCCCTGGGCGTCGAGCAGCAGGTTCGCGGGCTTCACGTCCCGGTGCAATACATGGCAGCTGTGGGCGTATGCGAGCGCCCGGGCGGCCTGAAGCCCCAGTCGGGCGATCTCGCGGGGGTCGTCGATTCTGCAGCGGTCGAGCCCTTTCCCGTCGATGAGCTCCATGGCGTAATAGCAGCGCTCGGCGCAGACGCCCGCGTTCAGGATCTGCACGATGTTCGGGTGGTGGAGCATCGCGATCACGCGCGCCTCGTTCTCGAACTGGTCGCGCTGGGCGGGGTCGGCGGTCAGGCGCGGCGAAAGGAGTTTCACCGCCACTTTCCGGTCCAGCGAAATCTGCGTGGCCTCGAAGACTTCGCCCATGCCGCCGGCTCCGATCCGCCGGATCAGACGGTAATCCGACCCGCTCATGTCGGGGAATTCGTCCCGGGAAACGGCCTGCTTCCGCGCGGTGGCGGTCTCCGTGGCACAGTCCTCCATCCGCACCATCAGCGGCAGGAGGTCGCGGAGCCTGTCGGCGTATTCGGGGTGAAGCCCGGCGAACTCCTCGATCCCGGGGGCGCTTCCGTCGCGGAGGGCGTCCAGGTAGGTTTCGACCAGGTCTTCGAATGTCGTGTCGTCGTTCACGGCTGAAATTCCGTATATTCCATCAGCAGTTTTCTGAGGCGTTCAAGCGCCCGGACGTACCGGATGCTCGCATTTTTCTGCGTCAGCTGGAGCGCTTCCGCACATTCCGAGTTCGTCATGCCGTCGAAATGCCGCAGCTCCAGGATCACGCGATCGTGTTCGGGCAGGGACTCCAATGCCTTGCGGAGCAGTTCGTAGCGGTCCTCCCGCGCGATCCGGGTGAGGGGGCCGGTCACGGTGTCCGCGAACATATCCCAGTTCAGCGCGGGCGAAGCCGTGGTAGCGCCGTCGTCGACCTCGCGTTCCTTGTACGCGTCGCGTTTGCCGCTCTGCAAATGCTTGCGCTCCAGCGACGTGATGGTCTGGAAGAGGATCGTCCGCAGTTTGTAGTACAGCGGTATCTCGGGACGGTTCCGCAGAAAATCCATCCTCCGGCACGCGGAGGAAAGCGTCTCCTGCACCACGTCCTCGGGCGAAACGCGTTTCGCCAGGATCGGATTCAGGTTGCGCCGCGCGAGGTTCAGCAGGCGGTCGCGGTGTTCCCATAATTGGGAATCGCGTGCGGCCGGATCGTCGGATGCGGGAGTGTCCATGGCAGGGAAATCCAGTAGTGTTGCTGCGGGTGTAAATGCTGAATTTTCCTTACTATAGACGCGTTTTGGCGAAAAGTCAAACGAAAAACTCCCGGACCTGTTCGATTCGGGAGTGTTCCGGCGTTTGAGACGGGAGAATTAACGTCTTCCGCGGCCCCGGGCGACTGGTCCGGCGTTTCTCATACCGCGCTGGAAGCCCTGCTGAGGTCCGCGCTGGAAGCCCTGCTGAGGCCCGCGCTGGAAGCCCTGCTGAGGAGCACGCTGAAATCCGTTCCTGGGCCCCTGTTGAAGCCCGTTCTTCGGACCGTTCTTGGGTCCTTTCTGAAGTCCGTTTTTCGGACCGTTCTTGGGGGCTTTCTGAAGTCCGTTCTTCGGACCGTTCTTGGGGGCTTTCTGAAGTCCGTTCTTCGGACCGTTCTTGGGGCCTTTCTGGAGTCCGTTCTTCGGACCCTGCGGCAACCCGTTCTGAAGTCCCTGTCTCGGCCCCTGGGGGAGAGGACCGTTCGGAGCGAATTGTCCGCGTCCGCCGGGCATAAAGCCTCCCGGCATACTTCCGGCTCCCTGGCGCATCCCGCGTGCAGGTGAGGTCCGAGCGATTCCCATCCGGGGCGTTCGCGCTGCTGCCTGAGCCAGAACGGTGTCGGTCGTTCCCAGCCCGGCGAAGGCGATCCCGATGGCGGCGAGTGTCATGAGCTTGTTGTTCATAGCTGCCTCCGTTGGTTTGGGGGGTGGTGAAAGGTTTGCGGAGCGTCTGTCGCTCCGAGTGCAAGAACGCGGTATTTCTGCCGATTCTACAGGTCTCCGCTATTTTTGTCCGAAAACGTCCGGGCGGGGGAAGAGAAATCATGGCAAAAAAAAGGAGCCCTTTTCGCCAGTTCTACACCCCGCATCAAGAAAAGTTGATTTACATGTATGGCCGACAAAAAAAGGCTCTTTTATAAGAACGCATCATCCGCGCGGATTCTACACCCTTTTTCGTTTTTTTTCGGTTTTTCCCGGTTTTCGCCTCAAAAAAAGGGGCGGGGCGACGTCGATCCGGTCAGGCGGACATCATCCGGTAGCGCATTTCGACCCATCCGGCGAGACGGTTCAGCGCCGTATCGTCGAGCCCGTCCGGCCACGGTGCGTCGGCGTCGACGGCACAATGCAGGAGCGGAGAGAGCAGCTCGGGGTAGGGGACCGCGCCGGAGAGGAACCCGTGTTCGCGCAGGACGGCCAGGCGCGCGAGCATCAGATGGCGTTCGGGTTCGTGCGTGCGCTCCATGCGCGTGAGCATCACGGAGAAAGCCTGCCACGCGAGGTTCATTTCCAGCATGGGCTGGGCGCGGCGGAGAGTCTCCGCGGCGAAGGAACACGCCGCGAGATAGCAGTCGGTGGACTGCACGATGGCGTCGTGCGCGGCCGCGAGGTCCAGAGAAACGGCGGTCGGCATGGATTCCGGGCGTCTCGCGGGACGGAATTCGAGGTGGAATTCGCGGAAGACGTCTGCGGTCGGAAACTGTTTTTTCCCGATGGCGCGCGCGCCCTTCAGTACGAAATCCAGTCGCCCGTAATCCGCGCTGATCCCGGCCACGACCAGGCTGGTGTCGCGGAACGGCGTCTTGCGCAGGATCATGTACCGGGTCTTGAAACTGCCGGAGCTCATTTCATGGCTTTGTTGAGGAAGTCCACGACTTCTTTTTTCCGCGCGTAATCGACCGGGCGGTTGCCCAGATGGTCGATCTCGTTCGGGTCGGCTCCGTGTTCCACCAGATACTCCGCGATCGGGAGGTTTCCGGCCTCCGCAGCCCAGAAGAGCGGCTTCTTGCCGTCCTGGATCACGTTGTTTCGCGCGAGCAGTTCGTGGAGGCCTTCGAAGTTGAAGAACTTCATGGCCTTGTAGATGCGGTTCACGCTGGAGTTGAGCGGCAGGCCGCGGTCGACCAGCGCCTCCACGATCGTCATGTCGTCGGCGAAGATCGCGTGCTTCATGGCGAGGAGACCGATCACGGTGGCCTCGTTGTAACGGTTGATGATGGTGAACTCGACCTCGACCGGGCCGGCCTTGATGCCCCGGTTGCCGACGAACTGCTCCACGCGGTCGATCAGGTAGAGCGCGGTGTCGGTGTTCCCGTGGTCGATGGCCATGAAGAGCGGGGTGTCGCCCTTGTCCGTGAACGAGAAGTCGGGCGCGCCGTTTTCGAGCAGGTACTTCACGATTTCGAGCGAGGACTGCTTCGCCATCGCGCCGAACATGACGACGTTCCGGTCCATGTCGTCGTGGCGGTCGAGGTCGGCCCCGGCTTCGGTGAGGATGCGGACGTTCTGGGGCAGTCCGAGGCGCGCGGCCTCCATGACCGGCGTCTTCCCGGCGCGGCCCTTTGGGTTCACGTCCGCCCCGGCCACGATGAGCGTGCGGAGCAGGGCGGGATCGGGGTCGCCGGCGGCGAAATGGATCGCCCGGAGACCGTTGGAGTCCCTGGCTTCGGGATCGGCCTTCGAGGCCAGCAGGGCGGACACGCGGGGCGTATCGGAGAGCGCCACGGCGGTCATGAGCGGCGTGCGGCCGGTCTCGGGATCGGTGAAATTCGGGTCGGTGTAGGCGAGGATCTCGTACAGCGGGGTCAGGTCCTCCTCGGGGCTGATGACCCGGGCGAGGAGTTCGCGCTGGTCCGGCGTGAGCTCCTTCGAACCCGAGAAGAGCGCGCAGGAGGTCGCGGCAAGCATCGTGAGGACGGCCGCGGCGAATGCGACGGCTTTTGCGGCGGGGCGTTTCTTCGCGCTCGCCCGGAGCTGGCCGCAGGCGGCCGTGGCGGATGCGCCCTTTTCCACCCGGACCGTGACCGGAACATGGAGCGTTTTGAGGGCGTTTTCGAACCGTTTGACGGCTTCGCGCGAGGGGCGTTCGAAGGCTCCCCGCGCCTTGTTGTACGGGATGAGGTTGACTTTCGCGTGGACGTCGGCGGCGAGGCGCGCGAATTTGCGCGCGGTCTCCGGCGAATCGTTGACGCCTGCGAGGAGCACGTACTCGATCGTGAGCAGGCGGCCGGTCACGTCGCGGTGACGCTGGCAGGCGGCCAGGATCTCGCGGATGTCGCGGCGGAATTTCGTGGGGATGAGCAGTGCGCGCGTCTTGTCGTCCGGAGCGTGGAGCGACAGCGCCAGGTTCCACTGTTTGCCGAGGTCGGTGAGGGCCTTGATCCCGGGCGTCCAGCCGCTGGTGGAGATGGTGATCCTGCGCTGGGCGAGGGCGACCCCGTCCGGGTTCGTGATCACGTTCAGCGCCTCGACGAGGTTGTCGAAGTTCAGCAGCGGCTCGCCGATGCCCATCATGACCACGTTGTCCGGCGGCTGCCCCAGCTGGCGGCACAGCAGGAAATACTGCTCGATGATCTCGCCTGCGGCGAGGTTGCGGGTCAGACCGTCGGCCCCGCTGGAGCAGAACACGCAGGAGACAGGGCAGCCGACCTGGGAGCTCAGGCAGAACGTCGTGCGGCCGTCCTCGGCGGGGATCCGGGCACATTCGACCGTCTCGCCGTCGTGCAGGCGCAGCAGGTATTTCGCGGAGCCGTCGTCCGCGGGGAGTTCGGATTCGATGGCGACCGTGGCGCAGCGGAACGCCCCCGCGAGGGCATCCTTCGCCGCGGCCGACAGGTTCGTCATGAGGGCCGGGTCCACGACCCATTTCTTCACGACCCAGTCGTAGACCTGATTCGCGCGGTATGCAGGCTGACCGGCGGCCTTCAATGCGGCCGCGATCTCGTCCAGGGTGGCAGCGGCCAGGAACGGCCTGGCGTCATTCGTAGTCGTCGTAGTAGTCGTCGTCATCGTATAGTTCCTTCCTGATGGGAACGCCTTTGTAGATGTACAGGTGTTCGTTGCGGTACTCGCAGTCGTAAAGGCGGGTCCAGGTGCGTGAATGGTGGGATGGCACGTCCGCGGTCAGGACGTAGGCGGGGTCGACGCTCGCCGGGATCTTGTCGTGGGCGAGCGTCCGTATCGGGATCCCGAGGTAACAGCCCTCGGAATAGAGTCCTTTGATGGCGGGGTCCTTGTACAGCACGATCGGCGCGCGGTCCTGAGGAGCGTCTTTCTCCGCCAGGGCGTTCAGTATCCCCCGGCTGAGCTCTTCCTTGCCGCGTTTCATGCTCCGGACCGGGTTCACGACCGACCAGAAGAGCAGCATGAAGGAGGCGAAAACGAAGAGATACGTCATCCAGACGGGGCGTTTCGCGCGGATGAGCACGATCGCCGCCACGGATGCGGCGAGCGAGAGCGCGACTTCGGCCGTGTTCAGGAGCGTGAAGGACGGTTTCTCCTGCGGGAGTTCGAACCCGATCACGATCTTCGCGAAGACCTCCTGCGGCAGGAGCAGATACGCCGCCGCGGCGATCCCAGCCGCCAGGGCCACGGCCGCCAGGATCAGAAACAGCGTGAAGAACTGCCCGGCATAACGCCGCACGAGGATCCAGTAATTGAACGCCGCGAGGGCGGCCGCCAGCGGCAGCAGGTAGAAATAATCGCGCGGTTTCGCCTGGGGATTGAACCAGATCAGCAGACCGAGCACCACGAAGAGGATGCGGTGGTACTTGATGAGCAGGGGATTGCGTTCGATGGCGATCAGCGCTGGGCAGAACGGCGCCCACAGCATCAGACACCAAGGGAAGAACCTCAGCGCCGCGTCGAACGGCCGCACCGCGATCTCCTTGAAGTATTCCATCACATGGAACGACACGGTTTCGGCGGGGACTTCGGGATTCGAGGCCAGCCAGTTCTGGATCGGGGTCAGCCAGGCGAAGAAGAAGACGGTGCCGAGCAGGACGGCTCCGAGCAGGCCCGGCTTGCTGAGCTTCGTCCACACCGTGAACGGTCTCTGCTGGAACGCCAGCGGCACGAGGAAATAGACGACCGCCGTGAGACCGTTCGCGTAGAACGCCAGCCCGCCGAAGAGCCCGACCGCGAGCCAGGCGGCGTTCCAGTTCGACCGCACGAATCCGAGGTAGAACCACAGCATCCAGCCGCCGTACACGATCAGCGCGGACAGCAGATGCGGATACCCCTCCGGCGCTTTCGAACCCGCCAGGATCGTCGTGAGCACCACGACCGCCGCGGCCGCGCCCGCCTGACGTCCGGCGGAGCGTCCGCAGACCAGGGCGGTGAAGAGCGCCATCAGCCCCAGCGGCAGCAGCGACATGAACCGCAGCGAGAATTCGAGCGGAAGCCCGCAGTCCAGCAGCAGACGCACCAGCGCCGGAAACAGCGGCATGACCTCGTCGGGAGGCAGCGTGCCGTGCACCGTGACCAGCGTGTTCAGTCCCCTGAACTCGAGAGCGGCCGCGGCGAACTCGCCCTCGGTCGAGAAAAGCTCGTTCATCCCGATCTGGATCAGCGGGAAGCTCACGAGGAATCCGACGGCGATCAGGATGGCGCTCCAGTGCGCCGCCGGCTGTTTTTCTTCGTAAATGGCCATAAAAAAAGGGTGGAAAGGTGTCGGGTCGTATTGAAAAAGAAAAAAGATGTAGTAAATTTACACCGTAAACGCCATTAAGACAAATCAAAAACGGATTATTTCCGCGAAAACATACAGGAGAAAGCGCATGAAAGCTGTTTCCGGCACCCTGATGCGTTCCATAGAGGCTTCGGCCATTCAGCTCGGACAGGTCGATTCGTGGCCCTTGATGAAACGCGCCGGCAAAGCGCTCGCCCGCGAAGCCGCGCAGTTCCGCGCCAGGGGCGCGTTCTTCGCCGTGCTGGCGGGAAAGGGCAACAACGCGGGCGACGGGTTCGTCGCGGCGAAGGAGCTTTACGAATTCGGATTCCCCGTCCGCATTTTCCATACGTCCCCCGCGTCGGAGTTCAAAGGGGACGCACTTCGCGCATGGGACGAGCTGCCGCCCGGGATCGAACGCCGCACCGAACTTCACGCCGCCGACCTCACCGGCGCGATCGTGATCGATTCGCTCCTCGGGACCGGGTTCAGCGGCACGCTCAGGGAACCCTGGCTCCACTGGATCAACCTCCTGAACTACCTGAACGTCCCGGTCGTCGCCGCCGATTTGCCGTCAGGCCTGGACGCGGACGACGGCGAAGTGCGCGGCGGCGCGGCAGTCCGGGCCGACGTCACGGTCACGTTCGGGTTCCCGAAGACCGGGATGCTGACGGGGCAGGGGCCCGCTCTCTGCGGACGAATCCGCGTGATCGACATCGGATTGCCGCCCGAAAGCGAGGACTCGATCGAACGTTACGTGCTCTGCACCGGCTTGCCGGACGTGAAGAGCCGGCTGCGCCCGGTGGCGTTCGACACGTACAAGCAGAAACGCGGTCATGTGGCCGTCATCGGCGGGAGTTCGGACTACCCCTCCGCGCCGTTCCTGACGGCGGAGGCCGCGCTCCGGGCCGGCGCCGGACTCGTGACCGTGTATGTGCCTGCGTCCATGGAAATCGTCTGCGCGCCGCCGAGGGCGCTGATCGTGAAACGTCTCCCCGACGACGGCCGCGGCGTCTTCACGCAGAGCTCCTTCGACGCATTGAAGCTGCCGTCGCACGTCGCGTCGGTCGCGGTCGGCATGGGCATGAATACATCCGAGGAGACCGTGCCTTTCCTGCGCGCCCTGATGGGCTCCGCGGAGTGTCCGCTGCTGCTAGACGCCGACGCCCTGAACCTGATCGCAAAACATCCCGATCTGCTGCACGAACTCGGCACCGCTACGGTCGTCACGCCGCACGAGGGCGAGATGAAGCGGATCGAAGCCGCCATCGGGCTGTCCTCCGGGCGGAACCGGACCGAACGCGCCGAAGCTCTGGCGAAGTTCACCGCGCTCCACGTCGTGCTGAAGGGCGTCCGCACGGTCGTGAGCTCGCCGAACGGCATTTCCGCGCTCAATCTCTCCGGCTCGCCCGTGCTGGCGACAGCCGGCAGCGGCGACATTCTTTCCGGCGTGATCGCGGCGTTTGCGGCGAACTCCGGCGACCTCTTCGAATCGGCGAAGTCCGGCGTCTTCCTGCACGGACTGCTGGGCGAACTCGACGCGCCGTTCGCCGGGCGCGGCCTCATCGCCGACGACCTGCTTGCGCGGATCCCGGCGGCGTTCGACTTCATTCGTTCGGGAGGGTTCTGACATGCCGTTTCCGATCGAAGACAAACTCGTCGTCGCCGTGGCGTCCAGCGCGCTTTTCCGCCTCGACGAAGCCGACGCGATCTTCCGCAGCCAGGGGCTCGCGGCCTACCGCAGGTACCAGCGCGAACACGAGAATACCGTCCTCGCGCCCGGGATCGCGTTCCCGTTCATCCGGCGTTTTCTGAAGTTCAATGAGCTTTTCCCGGAGACCCAGCCGGTCGAGGTCGTGCTCCTCAGCCACAACGACCCGGACACCGGCAACCGCGTGCTCCGCTGCATCGACCATTACAAGCTCGGGATCACCAGGTCGGCGTTCCTGACCGACGGTCGCCCGGTCGACTATATCGGCGCGTACAACGTGTCGCTGTTCCTCTCCGGCAACGTGGAGGACGTGCGCGACGCCATCCGAAGCGGGTTCGCCGCGGGCTACGTGCTGGACAGCACGCTCAACGACGACGCGGACGACGACGAGCTCCGGGTGGCGTTCGACTTCGACGGCGTGCTCGCGGACGACAGCGCCGAACAGGTCTTCCAGTCCGGCGGCATCGACCAGTTCTGGCAGTCCGAGGCGAAGAAATCCGCCGTTCCGCTCGGACCCGGCCCGCTCGCCGACCTCTTCTCCAAACTCAGCCGACTGCACCGTCTGGAGGAGGATCGCCGCGACGCCGACCCGCATTATCACCGTTATCTCCGCACGGCCATCGTGACCGCGCGAAGCGGCCCCGCACAGCTCCGCCTCGCCACCACGCTCCGCGACTGGGACATCACGGTCGACCAGACGTTCTCCCTCGGCGGTATGAACAAAAGCCGCATCCTGAAACAGCTCCGCCCGCACATCTATTTCGACGATCAATGGTCGCCCCACCTCGAAGCCGCCAAGGAATTCACCCCCTCCGTCCATATCCCGTTCGGCTGCGTCGGCGACTGCGCCCAAGG
>JAEEGL015561638.1_pt1 | contig 11408 bp, 9 predicted proteins | sample 9134231 | NCBI WGS metagenome assembly JAEEGL01 (sample SAMN16246548, study PRJNA631951) | gut metagenome | biome: gut microbiome; feature: rumen; material: fiber-attached | host: Bos | place: Iran: Karaj | collected 2018-10
ACAGACTTTAACATAGTATATAGGAATAAACAAACAAAGCCTATGACTGTAAGTGAATTATTTGGTTTAAAACCAAATAAAAAAGAAGAAACACCAGTAAAGGAAGAAATTAAACAAGAACCAAAACAAGAAGTTAAAGTAGAAACTACTAATACTGCTACTAGTGAAATTAGTAAGGAAGTTAACAAATCAAAAGTAAATGAAAAACCAGTTACTACAGTTGGCAATGAAAAAGTTAACAAGCCTGCTTTTAATAATGGACCAAAAGACTTTAATAATAGAAATAGTGCAGTAAAACCACAATTTAAGAATAATAATTTCGATAATAACAGACAATATAATAATAAAAATAATAATTATAACAATAACCCAAGGGATGGAAGAAAGCCATTCAATAGAGAAGGAAATAATGGTGGATATAATAAACCTCTTGATAGTAAAGGTTTAGAGAAAAACCTTAAAAACATTATGGCATCAGATATAGTAGAAAAAGAAAATATAAGAGATTATTCAAAAGCTCTTTCAAAACAAAAAGTTAATAATAAATTTGAAGAGCCTAAAGCTAAAAAACAACCTAAAAATAGAAGAGGCGACGGAGAATTTGATGAAGATAAGCTAAAAAGCTTAAAGCAAGAGAGAAGCTTATCTAATATGTTCAATGATCAAGAAGGTGGAATGTTAGATTATTATGATTTAACAACTGCAAGAGGAAGAAAAAATAAAAAGAAACAAAGTAAAGATTCAGAAACCAAACAAAAAATATTCCAATTAACTGAGATAACAATTCCAGAAACAATATCTGTAAAAGATTTTGCAGCTGAAATCAAAAAAACTACAGGTGATGTTATAAAGAAATTACTTGGATATGGAATTATGGCTACAATAAATAATGATATTGATTTTGATACAGCATTTTTAATTGCACAAGAATTTGGAATTACAGCAAATAAAAAAGAGACTGTAACAGAAGAAGATATTTTATTTGATGAGAGCGAAGATACACAAGAAGAATTAATGGATAGACCACCAGTAGTTGTTGTTATGGGACACGTAGATCATGGTAAAACATCACTTTTAGACGCAGTAAGAAGTACTAATGTTATAGAAGGTGAAGCTGGTGGAATTACTCAACATATAGGAGCATATAAAGTAGAAGTTAAAGGAAGAGAAATTACATTCTTAGATACTCCTGGACATGAAGCATTTACTGCAATGAGAGCAAGAGGAGCGCAAGTAACAGACATAGCAATATTAGTTGTAGCTGCAAATGATGGAGTAATGCCTCAAACAATAGAAGCTATAAACCATGCTAAAGCAGCAGGTATCCCTATAATTGTTGCTGTAAACAAAATAGATGTTGAAGGGGCAAATGTAGAAAAAGTTAAAGAAGAATTAACAAAATATGATTTAGTAGCAGAAGAATGGGGTGGAGATACAATATTTGTTCCAATATCTGCTAAGAAAAGAACTAATATAGACACATTATTAGAAATGGTACTACTTGTTGCTGATATGAAGGAATTAAAAGCAAATCCTAACAAACAAGCAAAAGGTGCTGTAATAGAAGCAAAACTTGATAAAGCTAGAGGACCAGTTGCTACAATGCTTGTTCAAAGAGGAACATTAGATGTTGGAGATACTATAGTAGTAGGATCAGTAATTGGTAGAATAAGAGCAATGTACAATGACAAAGGAAAGAAAGTTAAAAAGGCCGGACCATCTACACCAGTAGAGATTATAGGATTAACAGAAGTTCCTGTAGCAGGAGAAACTTTCTATGAAGTTGAATATGAAAAAACAGCAAAACATTTAATTGAAAAGAGAAAACGTCAAGAAAGAGAAAAATCAATAAATGCAACTGCAAAAGTATCATTAAATGATTTATTCAGTCAAATAGAGAAAGGAAAATTAAAAGAATTAAATATTGTTGTAAAAGCAGATGTACAAGGTAGTGTTGAGGCAGTAAAACAAAGCTTGGAAAAATTATCTAATGACGAAGTACAAGTTAAAGTTATACATGCAAATGTTGGTGGAGTAACAGAATCAGATGTTACACTTGCAAAAGTTTCTAATGCGATTATAATTGCATTTAATGTAAGACCAGAAGTTACAGCAAGAGATATAGCAGAAAAAGAAGAAGTAGAAATTAAGCAATATTCTGTAATTTATCATGCAATAGCTGATGTAGAAGCTGCTATGAAAGGAATGTTAGATCCAGAATATGAAGAGAAAGTTATAGGAAGTGCTGAAATCAGACAAACATTTAAAGTATCAAGTGTTGGAACAATAGCAGGATGCTATGTAACAGATGGTAAAATTTCAAGAAATGCTGGAATAAGAGTAATTAGAGATAATGTTGTTATACATGACGGAAAATTAGTATCTTTAAAGAGATTTAAAGATGATGTTAAAGAAGTTGCTGCTGGATATGAATGTGGTGTTCAAATAGAAAACTATAATGATATTGTAGAAGGCGACACATTAGAAGTTTATGTAATGGAAGAAATTAAAAAATAAGGAGAAAAGATTATGCCTAAAAATAATAATAGATTCAATAGAATTGATGAAGAATTAAAGAAACAAGTAAGTACTATTATTATGAATGATATAAGAGATCCAAATTTAACAGGATTAATCAGTGTAACAAAAGCAAAAGTTACACCAGATTTAAAGTATGCTAAAGTCTATGTAAGTATTTTAAATGCTAAAGATACAAAAGAAGATTTGGCAATACTAAAAAAAGCATCAGGATTAACAAGAAGCTTAATTGCTCAAAGAATGAATTTAAGAATAACACCTGAAATTATATTTGAATTAGATGATTCTATGGAATATGGTGAAAGAATTGATTCAATTCTTAAAAATATCATGAAAGATATAAAGAAAGAAGAAGAACAATAATTCCAAAAGAAGAAAGAGGAGAATACATGACTATAGATAATATAAAAGAAGAAATAGAAAAAGCTAATAGTATTGCAATATTAACACATGAATCTCCAGATGGAGATGCAATTGGATGTGCACTAGCATTATATTTAGCACTAAAAAAGATAAATAAAAATGCAGATGTAATTATACCAGAATATTCAAGAGTATATAGCTTTTTACCAGGAACAAGTGAAATAAAAAAAGAAGGTAAATCAGAACCATATGATTTAGCAATATCTGTTGATGTATCAACAATAAAAAGATTGAATGGTTTTGCTTCTTATTTCGAAGATGCAAAAGTAAGAATACAAATAGATCATCATCAAGCAAATGATATGTTTGCAGATTACAATTTTGTAAATCCAGTTTCTCCAGCGTGTGCTCAAAATCTTATACTAGTAATCGAAAAATTAGGTGTAGATATTGATAAAGACATTGGCACTTGTTTATTAACAGGAATAATTACAGATACAGGCGGATTTAAATATGAAGGCGTTTCAGCAGAAACCTTTGAATTTGCTTCAGAGTTATTAACAAAAGGTGTAAATATTTCAGATATATATAAAAGAGTATTACAAATAAAAACAAGAGCAAATTTTGAACTAAGAAAGTTAATAATTGATAGAATGGAGTTTGTAAACAATAATAAAGTAACATTTACATATATTACATTAGAAGATCAAAAAAATGCATTAGCAGAAGAAGGAGATCATGAAGGATTAGTAGAAGTTGGAAGAGATATTGAAGGAGTAGAAGTATCTATATTCTTAAGAGAAACAGAAGAAGGATATAAGGCTTCACTTAGAAGCAACTACTATGTAAATGTATCAGATGTATGTGTTGCATTTAATGGTGGGGGACATATTAAAGCTGCTGGATGTACAATAAAAGCTCCATTAGAAGAAGCTAAAAAAATGATAATAGATGAAGTAAATAAATATATAAAATAGACGTTAATAAAAATTAACGTCTATTTTAATATAAATGTTTTTTTATTTAAATAATTGAAATTATTATCACAATCTTTAAAATTAAATTCTAATTTATAGGCTGTAAGTTCTTGAGTTTTTTTATTAAATTCTTTATTTATTTCATTTATTCCATATTTTCCGATCACCTAATATAGGATGACCAATATGAGCTAAATGTGCTCTTATTTGATGTGTTCTACCAGTATGAAGTTCTACTTCTAAATTAGATAAGTTATTTTTTCTATCAATATCTAAAACTTTGTATGAAGTTATAATTTTTTTATATCCTGTTTTAGGATTATCAGATACATAACAAATTGATTTTTTACTATCTTTAAAAAGATATGCTGTTAAAGTATCTTCTTTCTTTTTAGGAATGCCAATTACTGTACATTTATAATATTTCTTAATTTCATGATTTTCTATTTTTGAATTAATAAAATCAAGTGCTAATTTATTTTTAGCGAAAATTACAAGTCCAGAAGTATTTCTATCTAATCTGTGACAAGGATAAGGAAAATCGTTTTCTAAATTATAATTTTCATTAATTAATTTAGTAAGAGTTATATATTCACTATTAGATGATATAACTTCAATTCCAGAAGGTTTATTTACAATAATTATGTTTTCATCATTATAAACTATATCTAAATCATAATTTAAATATAAAAATTTATCATCTAAATAAATTTCAATTTCATCATTTTCTAAAACAGAAATATTATCATTAATTCTTTTCCCATTAACTTTAATATCTTTCTTTCTTAATGTTTTAAAAAACATAGAAGAAGAAAGACCATTAAAATTTGTTTGCAAAAAGTCTTTTATTTTTTTATTATTAAATTTACTATCTACAACTAATTTTCTCATAAAAAAATTATATATTAAAACTCTAAATAATTCAACTGTTGATATTTTGACATATTCTAAATTGAAGAAATAGAAAAAAGTGCAAATGTTAAAAAAAATTGACAAAATTCCATTTTAAATTGCTAGACTTTTAATACATGTTTTGTTATACTGAATATGTGAGTAATACACGAAAGGAGAACTAAAATGAAATTTGAAGAAAAATTAATGAAATTAAGAAAACAAGAAGGTATGTCTCAAGAAGAACTAGCAGAAAAATTAGATGTAACAAGACAAACAGTATCAAAATGGGAATTAGGACAAACAAAACCAGATATGGATAAATTAGTAGAGATTGGAAAAGTTTTTAATGTAGGAATTGAAGAATTGACGGATGATGAAAATTCAGAAGAGAGTACAAATCCTACAAAAGAACCAAAAGAAAAAGATAACACTTTAAAAATAGTATTAATTGTAGTTGGAATTATTGTAGGTATTATAGTTATATATTATATTGTTATGGGTGTTTTAGCAGCTACTATATTTAAAGGAATAAGCAGTCAGGCTTCTAAAATATATGATGATGCAGTAAAAGGAATGAATGCAATAGAAGATGCTAGTTATCAAGCACGAGATGAGTTTGAAAAACAAAAATTAGAAGAACAAAATATGCTAGAAGAACGTAAAAAAGCTATGGATTCATTTATTGAATCAAGTGGTAAACAATCTAATGAAATAAGTGCTGATGAAAATCAACAACAAATATTAGACCAACAAAAGAAAATGCTAGATGATTTCCTTAATTTCTAGTTTATTAATTTTAAAGGGTTAAAAAATGGAAGATTTAGAGAATTTAAGAATAAGAATTAAATCACGTTATATAAAAGCATTTTTAATATCGTTATTATGTTTCTTTTCAATTGTAGCTTTGTTTATTGGATTTAATTTTAGTGATTGGTTTAAAGATGGAATAATACTTACCCATTTTATGTCTTCTGGACGGATTTTTAATGTTGATTTTTATGTTTGTGTTTTTTGCTCTAACTTTATCTTTAGTTGTAGCAACAGTTGCAACTGGTAAATTAAGTAAAGAATATAAAAAAGAATTCAAAAATTTCTTTGTACTAAAAGCATTAAATCAATATTTTACAGATCTAGAATATGATCCTAATCGTGGCATGCCAGCTCAAGTAATTGCAAATACACATATGATGTATATGGGAGATAGATATCATTCAAATGATTATATATCTGCAAAATATAAAGGGATAGCATTTCAGCAAGCTGATGTTCATATAGAAGAAGAACACGAATCAACTGATTCAGATGGACATACACATACATATTATGTTACAATCTTTAAAGGAAGATGGATGATATTTGATTTTAATAAAACATTTAAAGCAAATGTACAAATTTCTCAAAAAGGGTTTGGAAATTCATATGTAAATAAATATTGGGGCAATAAAGAAAATAGATTTAAAAAAGTTCAAATGGAATCAGAAGAATTTAATAAAAAATTTAATGTATATGCACAAAGTGAACATGATGCCTTTTATATTATAACTCCATCATTTATGCAAAGAATACAAAAATTAGATGATGAAAACAAAGGTAAATTACTTTTTTGTTTTATAGATAATAAATTACACATCGGACTATTTGATGGAAAAGATGCATTTGAACCTAAAAGTGTATTTAAGAAAATAGATGAAGAACAAATAATATCAGAAATTTCTGAAGATATAAAGGCTATAACACAATTTGTTGATGAATTAAGTTTAGAAAACAATTTGTTTATAAATGAAATTTAAATATATTTTGATATAGTAAAGAACGGAAAAAATAAATGGAAGAATTAGAAGATTTAAGAAAAAATATAAAATCAGATTATCGAAAATCATTTATTATTACATTAATAGTTTTTAATGTAGCTGTAATTATATTTTTAAGTTTTGCTTTTAAATCTATTTTTAAAATAGATTTATCAAATATTAATATATTACGAGTGGCAATGTTTCTAGCGATGATCGCTATACCATTAATATTTTCTTTAGTTGTAGCTTTTATTGTAGCATCAATATCAGTCAGCCAAGAAACGAATGAATTTAATAAAAAATTTAAAGAAATTTTTATAATAAAATCATTGAATAAATATTTTACTGATTTAGTATATAAACCTGATGAAGGAATAAAAGAAGAAGTATTAGAAAATACTCATATGATTGATACAGGTGATATATATGAATCAAACGACTATATATCAGCAAAATATAAAGGAATAGCATTTGAGCAAGCTGATGTAGACATTACAGAAGAAAGAGAAACAAAAGATTCAAAAGGAAATACAACTACAGAGTATATTACCTTATTTAAAGGAAGATGGATGATATTTGATTTTAATAAAACTTTTAAAGCAAATATACAAATTTCTCAAAAAGGATTTGGAAATTCATATGTAAATAGATATTGTGGTAACGAAGAGGATAAATTTAAAGAAGTTAAAATGGAATCTGAAGAATTCAACAAGAGATTTAATATTTATGCTCAAAATGAACATGATGCTTTCTATATTATAACTCCATCATTTATGCAAAAAATACAAAAATTAGATGATGAAAACGAAGGAGAATTACTCTTTTGTTTTATAGATAATAAATTACATATAGGGCTATATGATGAAAAAGATGCATTTGAACCAGAAAGTCCATTTAAACCAATAAATGAAGAACAAATATTAGAGAATGTTTCGAAAGATATAAAAACCATAACACAATTTATTGATGAATTAAATTTAGATAATAGTTTATTTACAAAGGAGGTGTAAAAATGGTACAAGGTTTAGTTATAGGATTTGTTTTAATAATATTTCTTGTATGTATATTAATTACAATAATTATGATAATATCAATTTCAAATAGTTTAAATAGAGCAGTAGTAAAAATTGAAGAAGCAAATTCAGGTATAGATGTTGCTCTAAACAAAAGATATGATGTATTAACAAAAATGGTAGATGTGGTTAAAGGATATGCTAAATATGAAAAAGAAACAATATTTAAAACAGTTGCAATTCGTCAAAACATGTCAATGCAAGAAAAAGTAGATGCTAACAATTCAATAGAAGAAAATTTATCTAAGATTTATGCTTTAGCAGAGAATTATCCTGATTTAAAAGCTAGCGAAAATTATAAAACACTTCAACAAGCAATAGCAGATGTCGAAGAACACTTACAAGCAGCTCGTAGATTATATAATGCAAATGTATCGGCATATAATCAAAAAATAGTTACATTCCCAAGTAGTGTGATTGCTAATTCAAAAGGATTTACTAAAAAAGAATTTTTTGAAGTAGAAGAAGCAAAAAGACAGGATGTAAAAATGGATGTATAAATTTTAAGGGACATATTTAAAGAACAAATATGTCCCTTAAATTATGCTTTACAATAATGCTAAAATATTGTAGAATAGTAGAAGATTTTATATAAGAGGTAAAGCAATGAAAGAAGAAAAAATACTAACCATTAAATTTATAATTATGGCAATTATATGTATTTGCTTATTCTCAGCTATTATTGTACCAAAAGGATTACAAAATGATACTTTTTATACAATAAAATTAGGAGAATTAATATTAAACAATGGAATAGATATGCAAGAACATTTTGCATGGCATGAAGGATTACCATATACATATCCACATTGGTTATATGATGTTGGATTGTATTTAGTATCTAGTAACTTTGGATATACTGGACTATATATATCATCAATAGTTTTAGGAGCAATATTGGGTATAGTAATATATCTAACAAATGCTAAACTTATTAAAAATGCAATTATACCATTTTTTGTAACGATACTAATAATGTATGTTGGAAGCGGATTTATAACAGCAAGAGCACAGCTTGTAACATTTATTTTATTTGTATTAACTATTTATTGTATAGAAAGATTTTTAGAAACTAAGAAAAAAAGATATGCTGCAGGTTTGTTAATTATACCAACACTTATCGCAAACGTTCATGCTGCAGTATTTCCATTTTATTTTGTATTATATTTACCATATATTGGTGAATTCATTGTAAAGAAAGTTTTAGACTTTAATATAATAACAAAATTATTATTGGAAATAGATGAGATAAATATAAAATCTTTAAAGAAAAAGAAAAGTTTAAATGAAAAACAAACAAAAGAATTAGAAACATTAGAAAATAGAGTAGAAAAAAATAAAATAAAACTTGAAAACAAAGAAGAAAAAGAACCATATAAGATTTATATGGAAGCCAATAAAAATATTAAATGGTTATTAGTTATATTCGCTTTGGCAGCACTTACAGGATTATTAACTCCAATAGGTGATACACCTTATACATATTTATATCACACAATGAAAGGTACAACTACGAATAATATAGCAGAACATATACCAATAGTATTATATAATGCAAAAGCAATATTGGGTTATTTAGTAATATTTATTGCAATTCTTACATTTACAAGAGTTAAAATTAAGCTTAGTGATTTATTCTTATTCGGTGGATTAGCATTCTTAACTATAACGTCGACAAGACAGCAATCTATGTTACTATTTGTAGGTGTTATTGTTGTTAACAGAATGCTACAACAATTAATAGACATGTATGATAAAGATGGAATAAAAGAAGTGCTTCCACTTTTAACTCATATTATAGCTAGAATATTTATATATTCTGTATTCATAGTATTTTTAGTATTTCATTTGCAAAAAACAAAGAATACACAAATTGTTAGTGATACAACATATCCAGTAAAAGCAGCAGAGTATATAAATGAAAATTTAGATACCTCAAAAATTAGATTATATAATGAATATAACTTTGGAAGTTATTTGTTATATAAAGATATACCAGTATTTATTGATTCTAGAGCAGATGTATATGATCCGGCATTTAATGGTTGGGAAGATGATATATTTGGTGACTTTATATCTTTAATGGATGCAAATGGATATAAAGAAAAATTTGAACATTATAAAATAACACATTTACTAATATATAAAAATTCAAATTTAGATAAAGTATTACGAAACGATGAAGACTATAAAGAACTATATAGTGATTCAAATTTCATATTATATGAAAGATTAAAATAAAGGAAGATAATGAAAAAATATATAATTGATGAAGAAAATCAAGGAATAAGGTTAGATAAAGTTATTTCAATATTAGATTCAGATATTTCTAGAAGTATGATACAAAAAATGCTAGATGAAGAAAAAATAACAGTAAATAAAAAAATACAAAAAGCATCATATAAAACAAAATTAAATGACGAAATAGAAGTAGAAGAAATAGAAGTAAAAGAAATAGATTTAAAACCGCAAGATATTCCAATAGATGTAATATATGAAGACAATGATATAATTGTTGTAAATAAACCCAAAGGTATGGTTGTACATCCGGCAAACGGAAATCCAGATGGAACATTAGTTAATGCAATTATGAATATTTGCAAAGATTCTTTATCTGGAATTGGTGGAGAAGTAAGACCAGGTATAGTCCATAGAATAGATAAAGATACTTCTGGTTTATTAATAGTTGCTAAAAATGATAAAGCACATATAAATTTAAGTGAACAGATAAAAGAAAGAAAAATAGTTAAAAAGTACGTGGCACTAGTTAGAGGAGTTATAAAAGAAAATCAGGCTACAATTGATATGCCAATAGGAAGAAGCAACAGTGACAGAAAAAAGATGGCTGTAAAAAAAGATGGGAAAAATGCAGTTACACATTTTGATGTAATTAAAAGATATAAAGGTTATACATATTTGGACATTAAAATAGATACAGGTAGAACACATCAAATAAGAGTACATTTGGCAGAAATTGGTTATCCAATAGTTGGAGATGAAGTATATTCAAATGGAAATAATCCATTCGGCGTTAAAGGACAAATGCTTCATGCAAAATCTTTAGATTTTATTCACCCAATAACAGGAAAAGAAATGCATCTAGAAGCACCACTACCAGAATACTTTAAAGAAGTAATTGATAAATTAGAAAAGGAATAAAAAATGGAAGAAGTTAGATTGCAAAAATATCTTGCTGAATGTGGATTAGCTTCAAGAAGAAAATGTGAAGAATACATATTAGAAGGAAGAGTTAAGGTAAATGGAAAAATAGCAGAACTTGGAGCAAAAGTAAATCCTGAAAAAGATGAAATAGTTTTTGATAATAAAAAAGTAGATAGAGTAGAAGAAAAAGTATATATATTACTAAATAAACCAATAGGATATGTAACAACTGCTAAAGAACAATTTGGAAGAGAAAGCATATTGGACTTAGTAAAAGTAAAAGAAAGAGTAGTACCAGTTGGAAGATTAGACATGTATACATCAGGTGCACTTCTTCTTTCTAATGATGGTGACTTTATATACAAAATTACACATCCAAAACATGAAATTGATAAAACATATACTGTAACTTTAACAGGTACTATTACTGATGAAGAAGTAGAAGCTTTAAGAAAAGGAGTAGAAATTAAAGAAGATAATTATACTACAAAACCTGCTAAAGTAAAGATATTAAAAATCGATAATGAAAAGAAAATATCAAGATTAGAAATAACTATACATGAAGGAAAAAATAGGCAGGTAAGAAAAATGTGTGAAGCGGTAGGAAA
>JAEEGL015982178.1_pt1 | contig 11408 bp, 9 predicted proteins | sample 9134231 | NCBI WGS metagenome assembly JAEEGL01 (sample SAMN16246548, study PRJNA631951) | gut metagenome | biome: gut microbiome; feature: rumen; material: fiber-attached | host: Bos | place: Iran: Karaj | collected 2018-10
CCAGTATGTCGACGAGCCCATCGTGAGCATCGACATCATCGACAACACCCACAGCAGCATCTTCGACAGCCTGCTGACTCAGGTGATGGACGGCAACTTCGTGAAGATCGTCAGCTGGTACGACAACGAGAAGGGCTACAGCACCCGCGTTGGCGACCTGGCTGCCAAACTCGCCAAGCTGCTCTAATATGCTCTTAGGAAATAAGACTGCAATCGTGACCGGTGCCACCCGTGGCATCGGTCACGCTATTGCTATACGGTTCGCCAAAGAGGGCTGCAACGTGGCTTTCTGCGGCCGCACTCGCAATGCCGCCATGGATGCTGTGGAGCAGGAGCTGCAAGCCCTCGGTGTTAAAGCCAAGGGCTATGCCGCCAACGTGGCCGACTACGAGTCAGCGCAGACCTTTGTCAAAGAAGTGCTCGCCGACTTCGGCAACGTGGATATCCTAATCAACAACGCGGGCATCACCGACGACAGCGCCATGAAGCGCATGACGGAGGAACAGTTCGACCGCGTGGTAGGCACCAACCTGAAGAGCGTCTTCTGCATGACGAAGGCTGTGCAGCCCGCCATGTGGAAACAGGGACACGGTTCCATTGTCAACATCGGCTCTGTGGTGGGCATCGCCGGTAACTACAACCAGGCAAACTACGCCGCCTCAAAGGCAGGCATCATAGGCTTCAGCAAGAGCTGCGCCAAGGAGTTCGCCGCCCGCAACATACGCGTAAACGTTGTCGCTCCGGGCTTCGTGCAGACGGAGATGACCGCCGACATTCCCAAGGAGCTCATGGACACCTGGTGCAGCCGCATCCCCATGAAACGCCCCGGCACCCCCGACGAGGTGGCCAATTGCTGCGTGTTCCTCGCCAGCGACATGTCGAGCTACATCACCAGTGTCGTGCTGCCTATGTGTGGAGGAATGGAAGATGCGTGATGTAAAGGTTACGGGTTACAGGTTACGGGTTACAATTGCGCTGGTCGGCTTCGCCCTGCTGTTCGCCGCTTGCGGCGGACACAAGGAGCCAACAGCTTTTAACGACACCGTCACCGACGACTACGGCCGCACCGTGGTTGTACCGACGGCCCCTCAGCGGGTGGTCAGCCTCTCCCCTGCCGTCACGGAGATTATCTACGCACTCGGCGCACAGGACATCCTCGTGGGCCGCACCGATTTCTGCGAGTATCCTGCTGAGGCTCAGGATATCCCCAGCATCGGCGGCATCAGCAATCTGAATATTGAGAGCATCCTGTCGCTCAGCCCCGACCTCGTCATCAGCGGCTCAATGGTTGGCAAAAAGGTCACCGACCAGATGGACGCTATGGGTGTGCCGATGGTATGCGTGATTGAGAAGCCCCGCTTCGACGCCCTCTACGACAACATCGCCGCAATCGGCCGACTGGCGGGCAAAGAGCGTGAGGCCGACTCTTTGAATGCTGTAATGCATGAACGTGTCAATGCGTTAGTGACCACTGACACAATAGCGCAACCACAAAATAACGCAACCACACCCAAGGTGTACTATGTCGTCGGCTTCGGAGCCAGCGGCAACTTCACCGCCGGCGGCAACACCTTCATCAACGACATAATCCGCATGGCCGGTGGGCGCAACATAGCCGAGGATATCGAGGGCTGGAGCTACAGCCTCGAAGCCCTCGTGCAGGAAGACCCAGACTACATCATCGTGCGTCGCGAAGACAGCGCTGCCTTCTGCGGCATGAGGCCCTACAACCGCCTCAGTGCAGTCCGCAATGGCCACGTCATAGGCATCGTCAGCGGCACCCTCGACCTCCAGGTACCCCGCAACATAGACGCCATACTTTATCTCAGAAATAGAATGAAGCAGTAATGGACAACGACAGGACGAACCTCGACATTCTTCAATCCCGCACTGTTGATTGGCTACGATATCCTTTAATGGTGCTCATTGTCTTCTACCACACCGATACCTCTCTTCTGTTGTCGATGCCTCTCAATGGTGTCTCCTCTGTTCTGTACCAAATTCTGCGTACTCTTATGCATGTCGCGGTTCCTCTCTTTTTTATTTTCTCCGGATACTTGTTTTTCCGCCAACCGGAACACTTTACAAGGAAAGTCTACCGTGACAAGCTTGAGAGACGAATACGCACCCTATTGATTCCATACCTCATATGGAATTTCTTTGCCATGTTTGTTACCATCGGGACAAGCATATTCAGCCTGCATCCTGACTACTTCATCGACAGTTTTGTTGGCATCGGCGAGGGATTCTGCGGTATGCCCAAAGCATTTCAGCTATGGTTCCTGCGTGACCTGATGTTGATGTGCCTGCTATCATTGCCGCTCTACTACCTGCTACGCGGAAGACGCCCATGGATACTGCTGCTGTTTGCTTTATTGTATGTCTATCAGTGGACATACAGGGTGCACCCCATTATCTACAGGTTCCCGTCAGCTCTGCTTTTCTTCAGCGTCGGCGCTTACATGGGCATACATAAGATGAACATCATCGAGACGGTACGCAGGGTACCGCTATGGGCAAGCCTGACACTCACTACACTAATAATGATAGCGCACATCTGGCTCATCATGACAGGAAGCCTCTATTATATATATGCCGAGAAACTGTTCGCCATCGTGGCTGTCATCCCGACAGTTCAAGTGGCGTCGCTGCTTGTGGAACACAGAGACCTCGAACCCATTGGCTGGCTTGCTGGCAGCACATTTCTCCTTTATGCCGTTCATCCGCTTATTATCAACTATTTAATCGTGGTGCCATTGGAGGGCAGACTGCCGTGCACCACCTTTTACTTCTGGATTGTACTACTTGCAGAAGTGGTCACACCGATGCTTCTCTGTGCCGCAATCCATGCTGTTGCCACACGCCTCATGCCACGTACAGCCGCCCTACTCACTGGCGGCCGTGCAAAATCACGAAATATATAAAAAGTACAAATAATGGACAAACTTAGTTATGCATTAGGCCACAATATCGGCCATCAGCTTATCGGAATGGGCCTCCAGAAGAGCCTTAATATCGAAGACTACACCGCCGCCATCGCCGACGTGCTGCAGGGACGCCAGCCCAAGATGAGCCACAGCGAGGTCAACGAGGTGCTCGAGCACTACTTCACCGAGCTCGAGGAGCGCCAGCAGACCGAGGCCGCCGAGCGCGGCAAGGCTGCAAAAGGCGAAGGCGAAGCCTTCCTCAAAGAGAACGCCAAGCGTGCCGGCATCACCGTCACCCCAAGCGGCCTCCAGTACGAGGTCGTCAAGGAAGGCACAGGCCGTCAGCCCAAGGCCAGCGACACCGTCCGCTGCCACTATGAGGGTACCCTCATCGACGGCACCGTCTTCGACTCCAGCTACCGCCGCAACCAGCCCGCCGAATTCGGCCTGCGCCAAGTCATCGCCGGCTGGACCGAAGGTGTGCAGCTCATGAAAGAAGGCTCCATCTTCAAGTTCTACATCCCCTACAACCTCGCCTACGGCGAGCGTGGCGCCGGCGCCGACATCCCGCCCTACGCCGCCCTCATCTTCACCGTCGAGCTTATCAAGGTTATGTGAGCGAGTGCAGAGCCGTACTTGTACGAGCCATGCCGAGCGCCGACAACCTGAACGCAACGCATATAACAGAAGGCCCTCCCGAGCGGGAGGGCCTTCTGTTTTGACCAAACTTTAATGTTTAAACAATACCCATTCCATAGGCCTTCAATAGGTCTTCAATAGGTCCTAGGCATACCCTCAGACGGAAGACATTGGAGCACCATAGTCACTCCACTGGAGTGCCGGTGGCGCTCCGACTCCGCTCCGTACCCGCTCCGACTGTTCTACGGTTGTTTAACGGTTTTTTGTCGGAGGGAGGTCGGAGCGGATACGGTGGGGATGGCTACAGGCGCCTATGCCATTTATAAAAAACGACGCCGACAGAAGGCCGGCGTCGTTGTCAGAGGGTTGGTGTGCCTTTATTTTTTCTTGATAAGGGAGATGACCCAGAGCAGGATGACGGCGCCGATGACGGCGGTGATAATCTGGCCTATGATGGTAGCGCCCCAGTGGATTCCTATCCATCCGAGGACGTTGCCTCCGATGAAGCCGCCGACGATACCGACGAGGAGGTTGATCCAGAAGCCGAAACCGGCACCTTTCATGATTCGGCCTGCCAGGAAGCCTGCCAGCGCGCCGATGAGGATTGTGATGATAATACCCATAATGTTTGTGTTTTGTTGGTTAATAATGTTGACTTGTATATGGTTATTGCTTTATAAACTTGGCCACCGATGTTCTACCGTCCCGGTAGGTCAGCTTAAGGAAGTATAAGCCCGGCGCCAGACGGCTGACGTCCAGTCGTGCGGGGGAAGGGACTTTCCCGTACGAGACGGGGGTTCCCTTGAGGTCATATATCTCGGCGACGAAGGGGCCTTCGCCACCGGATTGCACAATCAGATAATCATCGGCGGGGTTGGGGCAGATGTTGGGTGATGTATGGTGTGTGATGGGTGATGAGTACAGGTGGTTTGTGGTGTCGATGACATAGACGGTGACCGCGCTGCGGGGGCTGACACAGAGCGTTGTGTCGTCCTGGTGACGGGCTTCAAGGTAATAGGTTGTGGTGTCGAAAAGCTCAGGCGTGGCAAAGCTGCTTCCCTCGGCTATGGGTACCGTGGCGGTGTCGGAGTCGTACCACCACACCTCGTTTGGCGAGAGTGCGACGACGGTGGTCTGCATTCCGGCGAGTATGTACTGGTCGAAAGCCACGGGCTCGACGACCTGCGGCCAGAGCTCAACATCATGACGGATGCCCACACCCGGGCGGGTGGTGACTGTGAAGGTGGCGGTCTGGTAGCAGGGAGCTGAGACTTCAACCGTATAGGTACCGGCCATTATGGGGCGGTGGTAGTCGCCCAGCGGCAGATGCGACAAGACCTCAGAGTGGAAGTAGTCGTGGTTGAGGACTTTTATCATTGCTTCCACAGGCTCACCGGTGATGGCGTCGGTCACCGTGCCCCAGAAGCCGTAGCTGCACTCGGCGGCGTAGCTCAGCAGGGCGTCCTTGCTCTTGTCCCAGAAGGTGGGCAGCACCAGGGTGTCGGCAATCACCGGCAGGTAGCTCATTTCTATTGTCACCTCGCGGCAACGCTGATAGTAGGTCATATAATCCTGACGGCCGCCGTTGAGCGGGCTCCAGTCGGCACCCTCGATGACCGAGCGCCCGCGGTATTCGCCGTACATGTAGGCGGTGTCGACGGCTTGGCATAGCGAGGCGTAGTTCTGGCAGGTGTAGCGGAACCAGTCGGCGTCGGCATGCGAGCGCTGCGCCGTGGTCCACGCATCCCACGGATAGTTGAGAATCTCGGCGCCGCAATGGAAGTTGACGGACATGACGAAATGGCGCGGTGTCACCCAGTCGATGATGGCCTGCGTCTCAGGTTGTATGTTCACTGTGTCTACCACGCCCGGCAGGAGCGGATAGTTGCGGTTGAGCTGCACGTCGTTGTAGTTGTGGTAGGTGGAATGGATGTTGTCTTTCCAAATCAAGTCGTTTGTGAGATGATAGGTGCCGTCGGGGTTTTCGAGCGGACAGATGTAGAGGTCGACATTGTCGAGCAGATGCTGCACGGCAGTGTCGGTGGCGGCGTTGTTCAGGATATAGTCGGCCAGGCGCAGCACCATGTAGTAGCAGACCACTTCCCACCCATGCATGGTCGAGGAGTAGAGGAAGGCCGGTTTGGTGGTGCTCTGTCCCAGGGTGTTGCTGATATGGATGGCGAAGATGGAATGGTGCAGGTAGGGATGCGGCGTGCTGTCGAGGATAGTGTCTATATGGCAGAGGTTGGGGAAAGTCTCCTGGAAATGCTGCAGCAGTTGGGTGTATACTTCGTAGGTCGGGTATTTGTTCCAGCGGAGCATCTCTTCCAGCGTGGTAGCCATGTGGCTGGTGGTGATGTCTTGCGTTTCTTTGGCTGATGAAGGATGGGTGATGGTTGCTGAATCCCTGTCCGCGTAAGCCACAGTCTCACTCTGTACAGACCTTTCATGCAACGTCTCTACTGCCCAGTGCCCACGGATGGTGAGGTCATCCAGGCAGAACATGTACTGGTCGCGCGACACGCAATGCACCGCCACATACTTGGCCTCTGCAGGCACCGCAAAGGTGTATTCTGTCCATACGGCAGGCGTCGTGATTGCGTCGCAGTGCAGCGGTATGAAACTCTCCGCATCGGCAGTGGTGAGCGAATAGGCCGCCACAAACTTCTCTTCGGGGAAGCGGTCGGCAAAGCTGCGGGCATAGAAGGAGAAGGTGAACGGCTCCGCAAAGTCAAGCTGCGGACTCACTATCCAGTCGTCGTTGGCCCCGCCCGAGCGATACGGTGTCCCGAAGAACCGGTGGCCCGAATGAGCCGTGACGTTATAGTAATTACCAACGAGGAGATAGTCGTCCAGCACTACATAAGCCATCGGGGAACCCTCATTGGGGAAATCCAATAAGTTGTAGGTGGCCGTGGTGGCCGCATCGCCGTCGATATAGCTCCACCCTACCGTCCCTGGCGGGTTCACAGCGCCAAACTCATGTCTCTCCACATCGTCTGCAATCACCACTTCGGTGTTGCCGGTGCTGTCATTGGAGGTGGGGCCAAGTATGATGCCTTGCGGCAAATGTATGTCGTCAATCCACACGCAGTCCGAGCCCCTGCTCTTTGTCTGGTTCTTTGTATAGCAGAACTTCAGGGTATGGAAACCGGCAGAGACGGGACATTGGAACTCGCTCCATTCTACATACCCTGCCAGTGAGTCGCGCAACTCGCCGTCGAGCCAGAAGAGGAATCCTCCGCTTCCCTCGGCCGAGAAGACCCTGCGGTAATAGGACAATGTGCCGGCATCTGTCAGATACACCGCCAACTGCAACACCGACTCCGTGTTCAGCGTGTAGTAGTTGCCGCTGCGGGCACAATAGCGTCCACCATGCGCCCCTTCGCTGGTGATTTCCCACCGGTACTGTTGATCCGGACGTTCCCACGACAGGTTGGTGAAATCGCCACTCTCCCAGGTCTCCGCTATCGGCGTACCCACCTGCGCCGACACTGTCAGTGTCAGCGATAGGGCCAATCCCACTATTATCAGAATCCTTTTCATATTACTTTACAACTGCTCCAAGAAAGCTCTTATGAGGGTCATGTGGCGGTGGTAGTTGGCGAGGCCGCAGCCGGCACAGGTGTCCGTGGGACTGTGGTATCCGCCAAAGGGTCCGCCGAGGGTGTAGAGGAACAGGGCGGGACAATGCATCGTGAACCAGTAGTGGTCGCTGTTGGCCGCATTGTCGCGCCGTCCTATCTTGGTGGTAAAGCCCTGCACCTCATTGATGTGCTCCAGCAGGTCGACATACGGCGACGTCTCGCGGCTGTTGGCGTTCACCACCATCAGGCCGTCGTTGCCTCCGCAGAAGAGGTCTATGTTCACCAGCAGTTTCACCTTGCTCAGCTGTATCAGCGGATGCTCGGCGAACCAGCGCGAGCCCACAAGACCGCTTTCCTCGCCACCAAAGAACAGGAAGACATAGGTGTAGTGCCCCCTCTGCAGGTTGGCCATACGCGCCAGGTCCATCACCGCCGCCGTACCGCTGGCATTGTCGTGTGCGCCGTAGAAGATGGTGTCGCCGTTCATGCCGAGGTGCTCGTAGTGCGCGGTGAAGACTATCATGGTGTCCGTCTCACCGGGTATGTATCCGCAGACATTCTGCGAGCGGTAGCCGGCAGTCACTATTGGCGGCCGCGTGCGCGTCTTGGGGAAGCGGAAATACTGGTAGTAATCGTCCCCCAGAGGCTTCACTCCATTGGCCATCAGCTCGCGGCGCAGATAGTCGGCTGCTATGGAGTCGCCACGGTTCTGCATGCCACGCCCGTACATCTCCTCGCTGCTGAGGTCGCGTATGATGCGGCGCACATAAGCGCTGTCCTGAGCCGTCGCCACACCCATCACCGAAAGCATCGCCAATATCAATAACCTATGCTTCATACTGTAAGTCTTTAAAAAGAAAGGCGATTCTCTCGAACCGCCTTTCTTTGTCCAAGGCCGCTCGCTACTTCTTTGGGAGAGTGTAGGTGGCGCCCTGCAACGTGAGCTTCATCTGGTTGCCGTCGATTGTAAACGTGGCGCTGAAAGACTCCTGGTAGTCGTCACTAAGCGACAGGGTGCCGCTACCATTGGAGTAGGTATAGTTGCCCAAATAGCATTGTACATCCATAATATCATCAACCATCTCCTCTTTGATGACGGAAACAAGCATCAGGCCGTTGAATTCTACCTGTACACGGTACACATCCGTAGCATCCGGATCATACCACTCCCATTCGGTGTCGGCCACCGAGGTGGGCGCATTGGTGTTCGTTGTGGTGGACGATGTCTTGTCATCCTTGCTGCAGGCGTTGAAGACGGTTGCCGATACTGCAACGCAGAGCATCAGGGCCACAAATTTCAGATACTTCATGTTTTTCTTGTTTTTAATGATTACTTGGCGCTGCTGATGAACGGATACTTGTAGTCGCTGGCGGGGTCGAAGGTCTCCTTCACGGCCTGCGGGCTCACCCAGCGCAGCAGGTTCAGGTAGCTGCCTGCCTTGTCGTTGGTACCGCTGGCGCGGGCACCGCCGAAGGGCTGCTGACCCACAACGGCTCCGGTGGGCTTGTCGTTGAAGTAGATGTTGCCGGCGGCATTCTTCAGCAGGTCGTAGCCCGTGCGCAGGGCCTTGCGGTCGCTGGAGAAGATGGCACCCGTCAGGGCGTAGGGCGACGTGGTGTCGCACAGCTGGCAGGCCTTCTCGTAGTCCTTGTCGTCGTAGACATAGATGGTGATGATGGGTCCGAAGATCTCCTCGCACATGCTCTTGTAGTCGGGCTTCTTGGCCAGGATGACGGTGGGCTCCACAAACCAGCCCTTCTTCTTGTCGCACTTGCCACCGAACACCACCTCGGCGTCCTTGCTCTTCTTGGCGTGGTCGATGTAGCGCTTGCAGTTGTCGAACGAAGCCTCGTCGATAACGGCGTTGACGAAGGCGCTGAAGTCACGCACGTCGCCCATCTTGATTTCCTTCAGCATACGGCCGATGATCTTCTCCACCTTGGGCCACATGCTCTTGGGCAGGTAGGCACGGCTGGCTGCCGAGCACTTCTGGCCCTGGAACTCGAAGGCGCCGCGCACGATGGCGGTAGCCACCTGGTCGGGGTCGGCGCTCTTGTGCACCATGACGAAGTCCTTGCCGCCTGTCTCGCCGACAATCTTCGGGTAGGTCTTGTAGATGTCGATGTTCTGGCCGATAGCCTTCCAGAAGCCCTTGAAGGTGCCCGTGGAACCGGTGAAGTGCACGCCGGCGAGGTTCTCGTTGGCGAAAGCCACCTTGCCGATGAGGGCGCCGCTGCCGGGCAGGAAGTTCACCACGCCGTCAGGCAGGCCGGCTTCCTTGTAAATCTTCATGAGCAGGTAGTTGCTCAGCATAGCGGTGGTGCTGGGCTTCCAGATGCAGACGTTACCCATCAGCACCGGGCTCATGCAGAGGTTGCTGGCGATGGAGGTGAAGTTGAACGGCGTAATGGCGAACACGAAGCCCTCCATGGCGCGGTAGGTCACATAGTTCAGCGTACCCTTGTCGCTGCAGGGCTGGTCGTTGTATATCTGGCTGGCATAATGCACATTGTAGCGCAGGAAGTCGCAGAGCTCGCAAGCGCTGTCAATCTCGGCCTGCATAGTGGTCTTGCCTTGGCCCAGCATAGTGGCGGCGTTGATGAGGTAGCGGTACTTGCCGCTGATTAGGGTGGCAATCTTCAGCATGACGCTGGCACGATCCATCCAGGGCGTCTCGGCCCACTCCTTCTGTGCCTTCATGGCGGCGTCGATAGCGGCCTTCACTTCTTTCTCGCCCACTTTGTGGTAGCGGGCCAGCACGTGGTGATTCTCGGTGGGCATCACAATCTCGCCCATATTCTTTGTCTTCACCTCCTTGCCACCGATGATGGCCGGAATCTCGGTCACCTTCTTGTAAAGCTCGTCAAGGGCTTTGCGGATTTCTACTCTTTCAGGACTGCCGGGAGCATAACCTTTGACGGGTTCGTTCTCGGGCTTGGGGAACATGAAAATGCTGTTGTTCATAGTGTTTATTTTATTGATTGATTGTTGTTTTCCGTTATTCGTCGTTAAAATAACAATGTGCAAATATACAAAATTCCCGAAACAAATGCAAATTATTTTATATTGTTTTCAACAAATATTCACCCGCACGCAAGCCTCCCCCTCTCCCTGCCCGCCCCGTACTCTCTCCGTCACATCAACGGTTGTTCACCGGTTGTTTAACGGTTTTATATAGTAGAACAACCGGTAAACAACCGTAGAACAGACGGAGCGAGGTCGGAGGGGATACGGCGAGGCAAGGCCCGATGCCGACACCCCTGTCGGAGAGAAAAAATGGCGACCTCGGCGGAAGTCCGAAACGGCAAGGGACGGGTGCGGTTTTCAACAGATTTCTGTGAAAAACTTAATTTTGCGGGACCACAAAATGGTTGTAATTTTGCATCCGGAAAAGGCTATGGCCCACCATAGGTGGACAATAGGGAACCGTGTGAAAATCACGGGCTGACGCGCAACTGTAATGTTCCTAAAAAGCGGGTGCATGATGCCATTGGGGCAGACAGAGCCCTGAGAAGGCGCGCCTGAGGTGGACGAAGCCAGGAGACCTGCCACAGCCGTATAACAAAACGCGAAAACAACAAACATGGAGAACACGTTATCGATTACGAAGCGTGAGGGTGTAACCGAGCGCTTCTCGCTTGACAAAATCATGAACGCCATCGTCAAGGCGTTCGAATCGGTCAAAGAGCCCGTGGACTTGGGCTGCCTGTCCAAGATATTGCTGCACCTCGACATCCACAACGGCATCACCGTCGAGGAGATCCAGAACCAGGTGGAGGTGGCACTGATGAAGGAGGGCTACTACAATGTGGCCAAGAGCTTCATGCTCTACCGCCAGCAACACACCGAGGACCGCGAGACGCTGGAGAAGCTCAAGTTCCTGGCTGACTATGTCGACGCCGCCAACGCCGCCACCGGCAGCAAGTACGACGCCAACGCCAACGTCGAGCACAAGAACATCGCCACCCTCATAGGCGAGCTGCCGAAGAGCAACTTCATACGCCTCAACCGCCGTCTGCTCACCGACCGCATCAAGCAGATGTACGGCAAGGAGCTGGCCAACCGCTATATAGACCTGCTTACACACCACTTTATATATAAGAACGACGAGACCTCGCTGGCCAACTACTGCGCCTCCATCACCATGTACCCGTGGCTGCTGGGCGGCACCGCCAGCATCGGCGGCAACAGCACGGCCCCCACCAACCTCAAGTCGTTCTGCGGCGGTTTCATCAACATGGTCTTCATGGTCTC
>JAEEGL017027833.1_pt1 | contig 11408 bp, 8 predicted proteins | sample 9134231 | NCBI WGS metagenome assembly JAEEGL01 (sample SAMN16246548, study PRJNA631951) | gut metagenome | biome: gut microbiome; feature: rumen; material: fiber-attached | host: Bos | place: Iran: Karaj | collected 2018-10
ATGTGGTCGACGGAACGCTCGTCGCGGGTGAGCTCCACCTGATATTCGCCGCCGAGCTCGGGGAATCGCCCTATGACATCCGTGATCTGGCCGGGATAGATGTTGACGGCGCGGAAGATGATCATGTCGTCCGAGCGGCCGACGATGTCGCCGTGCATGGGCATGTTGAGCCCGCACGAGCATTTGCGCGGCACGATGCGCGACAGGTCGTGGGTGCGGTAGCGGATGAGCGGCACGGCCTCCTTGCGCAGCGAGGTCACCACCATCTCGCCCGTCTCGCCCTCCGGCACGGGTTCGAGGGTCTTCGGGTCGAGTATCTCAATGATGAAGAGGTCGGCCCAGTAATGCAGGCCTTCATGGCGGTCGCAGTCGATGGCCGTTCCCGGGCCGTACATCTCGGTCATGCCGGCGATGTTGAAGGTGTCGTCGAGGCCGAGCTTTGTGATGATGGCCTGGCGCATCTTCTCGCTGCAGAGCTCCGAGCCGGTGATGAGGCGCTTCAGGGCGATCCTGTCGCGCAGGCCGTTGCGCTCGACCTCCTCGGCCATGAGCAGGGCCATGGAGGCGGTCGCGCCGAAGCAGGTCGGCTTCATGTCCTGCAGAAACTGCATGTGCATCTCGAGATTGCCGGGGCCGAGGGGTATGGTGAGCATGCCCGTCTTCTCGCTGCCGCCCTGAAAGGCCGCGCCGGCGGTCCACAGGCCGTAGCCCACGGCGACCTGCATGCAGTCGTCCTGGGTGAGGCCGGCGAGCTCGAAGCAGCGCGCCATCTGCAGGACGAGCGTTTCCGCGTCGTTCCTGGTGTAGGCGAGCACCTTGCGTCTGCCCGTGGTGCCGCTTGAGGCGTGTATGCGCACTATGTCGCGCCTGTCCACGCAGAGCAGGGGCAGGGGATAGCCGCGGCGCAGGTCGTCGGCATCGGTCGTGGGCAGGCGGCGGATGTCGTCGAGGCTCCTGATATCCCCGGGCTGGACGCCGCAGGGGGCGAGTATCCCGCGGTACTGCGGCGAGTTCATCGCGCGCGCGATGGTGTTGCGAAGGCCCTCAAGCTGGATGCGGGCTATTTCTTCATCGGAATAATTCGGTATGAAACGGTATGTTTTTGCGGACATGGGGCCCCCTTGATGGCGATTGCCCCTGTTGTAGCCGCGCACAAGGCCGCAAGTCAAATGCTTTTGCGCTTCAGGCGGCGATTTTGCGGGAAAGAGCCGCCTGCCCCGACCTCGGCCCGCATTTACACCTCCGGGCAAACTTGTTAGGCTGATTCACTTATCAAGGCATCTTCTTCACACAAGGAGCTTCCCATGCAGATATCGGACCGCCTGAGCGCCGTTAGGCCTTCGCTGACCCTTGCCGTCAACAGCAAGGCCCTTGAACTGAAAGCGAAGGGCGTGGACATCATCAGCCTTGCCGTCGGCGAGCCCGATTTCCCCACGCCGGCGCACGTCTGCGCGGCGGCCAAGGCCGCCATTGACGAAAATTTCTGCCGCTACACCGCCGTGCCCGGCATCCCCGAGCTCAGGCGGGCGGCGGGAGAGTATTTCAAAAGGACGCACGGCGTGGCGGTGCCGCCGGAATCCGTAATCATCGGCGCGGGCGGCAAGCACTGCATCTACAATTTTTTGCAGACGACCCTGAACCCCGGCGACGAGGTGCTCATCCCCGCGCCGTACTGGCTGAGCTATCCCGACATGACCTGTCTCGCCGGCGGCAGACCCGTGACCGTTCTGGCCGGGCCCGAGCTCGGCTACAAGGTCACCCCCGGCATGCTCAAGGCGGCCGTCACGCCGAAGACGAAGCTCCTCATCCTGAATTCGCCGAGCAACCCGACAGGCGCGGTCTATTCGCCGGAAGAATTCGACGCCGTCATGCAATGGGCCATGGATCAGGGACTTTTCGTGCTCTCCGACGAAATATACGAGCAGCTCGTCTTCGAGCCGGCCAGAGCGGGCAGCGCCATCACCTGGTTCGAGCGCTATCCCGGGCAGGTCGCCGTGCTGAACGGCCTTTCCAAGAGCTTCGCCATGACGGGCTGGCGCGTGGGCTTTTTGGCGGCGCACCCCGATCTGATAAAGAAGATGGCCTCCATGCAGGGGCACAGCACCTCGAACATATGCTCCGTTGCGCAGAAGGCCGCCCTCGCCGCCCTCACGGGCTCCTACGACTGCGTGGCCGAGATGCGCGAGGCCTTCCGCCGCCGCCGCGACGCGGCCTACGCCATCGTCGGCGGCTGGCCGTGGGCCGTCTGCCCGAAACCCGACGGCGCCTTTTACCTCTTCGTCGACGTGCACAAGGTTTACGGCGGCGAGGTGCACAACTCGACCGAACTCTGCACCCTGCTGCTTGAGGAGGCCCATGTGGCCCTCGTGCCGGGAGCGGCCTTCGGCGACGACAGGTGCATACGCTTCTCCTACGCCGTTGCTGACGACGTGATGCGGAAGGCCCTGCGCAGCGTGGAGGCCGTGCTTTCGCGCCTTGCCGCGGGGGCCGGGCGATAACCATACGATAGGGGGAGTTATGGAAAAGAAACAGAAGAACCGCCCTCTCGTCATAGGGCTGGCCGGTTTCGGCACCGTGGGCGGCGGGCTCCTGAAGGTCCTGGAGTCGAACGCCGACATCATCGAACGGCACACGGGCCGCTCCATCGTCGTGCGCAAGGTGCTTGTCCACAACATACGCAAGCCCCGGGGCGCCCTGCCCGAAGGCGCCGTCCTGACGGACAATCCGCGCGACCTGACCGACGACCCCGAAATCGAAGCCGTCGTCGAGCTCATCGGCGGCATAGATGCCGCCAAGGATCTCATCGACAGAGCCCTCGACCAGGGCAAGCACATCGTCACCGCCAACAAGGCCCTGCTGGCCGAGGCGGGGCTGCCGCTCTTCCAGAAGGCGTCCAGGAAGAAGCGCATCATGCGCTACGAGGCGAGCGTTGCGGGGGCCATCCCCATCGTGCAGACCCTCAAGGAGAGTCTTGCCGGCAACCGCGTGCAGTCGCTCATGGGCATACTGAACGGCACGAGCAACTACATCCTTTCCGAGATGACGACGAACGGCCTTGATTTCGACGTCGCCCTGCGGCAGGCGCAGAGCCTGGGCTACGCCGAGGCCGACCCCTCCCTCGACATCGACGGCCAGGATGCGGCGCACAAGCTCGTTCTGCTCATCCGCCTCGCCTTCGGCGTGCATTATCCCTTCACCGCGCTTTCCATCCGCGGCATACGGGGCATGGACAGAATGGACATCGCCATGGCGCGCGAGTTCGGCTACCGGGTCAAGCTTATCGGGCAGGCCCGCATCGTGGGCGAAGAAAAGCCCGAAAACGGCCTGCCGCGCATCGAGGCGGGCGTCTTCCCCGCGCTCGTGCCGCGCCGCTACCTGCTCGCGAGCGTCGGCGGCTCGTACAACGCCGTCAGGGTGGAGGCCAATGCCGCGGGCTCTCTCTTCTTCCACGGGCGCGGCGCGGGCGACCTGCCCACGGCGAGCGCTGTTCTGGCGGACCTCATGGCCGTCGCGCGCGACGAGCGCCCGAACAACACGGGTTTCGTCGCGCAGGATCTGCCGGCCGCGACCGTGGCCTCGCCGGAGGAATCCGTCTCGCCCTATTACGTGCGGGTCATGGTCGCGGATACGCCGGGCGTTCTGCGCGACATATCGGGCTGCATGGCGGCCGAAGGCATCAGCATGGCGCAGGTCATTCAGAAGAGCGACGAAGGCGGCGGCGTGCCCCTCGTCTTCATGACGCACGAGACCTCGGCCAGGGCCATGCGGAGCGCTCTCGCCCGCGTGCTTGATCTGGGCATTCTCAAGAAGTCCGCCGTCTGTTTCAAGGTCCTGCAGTAGCGGAGGGTGTTCCGGCATCCGCGCATGATCCTTCATCTCGACATGGATGCCTTTTTCGCCCAGGTGGAGCAGATGGACCATCCCGGGCTTCGGGGCCGGCCGGTCATCATCGGCGGCCTCGGACCCAGGGGCGTCGTTTCAACGGCATCCTACGAGGCACGCGCCTTCGGCGTGCATTCGGCCATGCCCATGACAACGGCGCGGCGCCTGTGCCCCGGGGGCGTCTTTCTGCCCGGCAGCTACGGGCGCTACGGGGAGCTCTCACGCCGCATCATGGATTGCCTCGCTGATTTCTCGCCCCGGGTCGAGCCGGCGAGCATAGACGAGGCATACGTGGACGCGGCGGGCCTTGAGCGTCTTTTCGGGCCCCTGCCGGAGCTTGTCGCCGCCGTCAAGGCGCGCGTGGCGGAGGTCTCGGGCGGGCTGACCTGCTCCGTGGGCGCCGCGCCCGTCAAGTTCCTCGCCAAGATCTGTTCCGAGGTCAACAAGCCGGACGGCGTCTTCATCCTCATGCCGGAGGATGCGGACGCCTTTCTCCGCGCGCTTGCCGTCGAGAAGATACCGGGCGTGGGCGCCCGCATGAGCGAGAGCCTGCACGGCTACGGCATCGACACCGTAGCGCAGGCCCGCCGCTATCCTCAGACCTTTTACGCCGCGCGCTGGGGCAAGTGGGGCCTCGCCTTTTTCGAGCGCATCCACGGGCGCGGCAGCGACGCCGTCACTCCGGGGCATGTCATGAAGAGCGAGAGCCGCGAATGCACCTTCGACAGCGACACGCTGGATCGCGTTCAGCTGGTGCGCGCCCTCATGTCGCATGCGGAGCGCGTGGGGGCGTCTCTCAGGCGGCAGGGCATGCGCGGGCGCGTCGTCACCCTCAAGGTGAAGTACGCCGATTTCCGTCTCGTGACGCGTTCCCTGACCATGGATGCGGCGACGGACGCGACGCAGACGATTTTCGAGAAGGGCTGCGAACTGCTCGACCGTCTGGCCCCTTCAGTTCCGGTGCGGCTCATCGGGCTCGGCGTCTCGGGTTTCGGTCAGAGGGCCGTGCAGATGCTTCTGCCGGGCACCCGGGGACGCGACGGCCATGACCCCGCAGAGGAGGAGAAGCGGCGGCGCCTCGACGGGGCCCTGGACGACCTGCGCGGCAGGTTCGGCCGTGAGGTCGTGCAGCGCGGCCTGCTTTTCAAGCCGGGAAAAGAGAAGGCCGTCCCCGGAGAGGACGGCCGGCGCGACGTGGACCACGAACGAGAGGGCGGCAGGGGACCGCGCTGAAAGGGGATCGGACTACCTCGCTTGAAGAGATTTTCGGCATCGTTCCTCGGACGGGTCATCCAGAAAATCCATGAATTCGCAATCCTCCTCCTTTCTGAAGAAGCCGTCCGCCTTGATATTGCCTCTGCGTATGTCTTCCTCGGAAAGGGTATTTTCATAATTCTGATAGACTAGGGCGTCTGTTCTGTACTTCACGGCCATTATCAGGGCTTGAAGCTCGTTTCGGGCGTATCCGCATTTGATGAGCAGGTTCATGTGCTTTTGGCGCACGCTCTTCACCCACTCCCTCTGTTCGTTCAGGCGCGCCTTGAATTCTTTTTTTGGCGTTGACTGCCTGAGCGATTTCCATTCGGCATTCAAAGCCTTGTCACAGCTTCACAGCTCTTCGCTCTGCGCCATGTATTCCTGAATTTTGCTTTCGCTGATGGCATGGACAGCCGCCGATGAAGTGAGAATCATAAAGGCGGCGATGGTGAAGATCCTGATTACGGGGGGCATCCGTGCTCCTTTGAGAAAGGCTTTTGCGATTATCGCGGCGATTTGGCTTTGTTTATCGGCGGTAACGTCGCTGAATGGCATGCCGCGCTCGCCTGTGCGGCACTTTTCGGGCGTGGAACGCTGTTCCCGAAGCTGTTCGCTGGTCTGCCGCCTAAAAGCTTGCTTCGTCCCCCTCGGGCATCTTCGCGCCCCGGGCGAGGAAGAGCAGGAAGCATGCGGCCGTTATCGCCGCGCCCGCCACGGTGGAGATGGAAACGCCCCACTTGAAGGGGAAGTTGGGATCGCAGAAGAGATAGGTCGCGCAGACGAGCGTCATGAAGACGGCGGGCAGGGTCGCTATCCAGTGCAGGCGGTTGCGGCGGCGCAGCCAAACGGCGCAGGCCCACAGCGCGAGGCTCGCGAGGCACTGGTTCATCCAGCCGAAGGCCATCCAGATGGCGGAGAAATCGCCGACGGCTATGTAAATGCCCGCGGCGAAAAGCGGCAGGGCGAGCAGTATGCGGCGGATGACCTTGTCCTGCTTCCATTCAAGGATGTCGGCGAGGATGAGGCGCCCCGTGCGGAAGGCCGTATCGCCGGTCGAGATGGGCAGGATGCACACGCCGAGGAAGGCGAGCGTGCCGCCGAGGGGGCCGCCGAGAAGCCCCTCCGAGGCCTGCGCGACGACGACGGCGGGGGTGCCGGCCTTCATGAGCGCAACGGGATCGCCGTTATAGAAGGAGAGGCCGATGGTCACCCAGATGAGGGCGATGAAGCCCTCGGCTATCATGACGCCGTAGAACATGGTGCGCGCCTGCCCCTCGCTTTTCATGCAGCGCGCCATCATGGGCGACTGGGTGGCGTGAAAGCCCGATATGGCGCCGCAGGCGATGGTAACGAAGATCATGGGCCACAGGGGCGCCCCCCTGGGATGGCTGTTGCGGAAGAAGTCGGCGGGCGAGAGGTTCGGCAGCACGTCGTGGACGGGATGCACCAGAAGGGCGATGAAAAGGCCCACGGCCATGAAGACGAGCAGGATGGCGAAGACGGGGTAGACGTGGCCGATGATCTTGTCTATCGGCAGGATGGTCGCGAGAAAGTAGTAGATGAAGATGACGACCGCAAAGAAGAGCGTCAGCACCTTGGCGGGCGCGACCGTGCCGTCGGCCTGGGTGCAGAAGGCGGCGAGCGGGCAGGTGGTGAGCCACTGCATGAAGTCGCCGCCCCCGTTCCGGGCTATCAGGCCGCCTGCCTTGTAGGCGAGCAGGCCGGCCGGCCCGTTCACGAAGACCGCGCCCACGAGCACCATGAAGACGACGCTGAAGACGAGCATGAACCAGCGCACGTATCTGCCGAGATTGCGGCCGATCACCTCGGGATAGGTCGCGCCGCCGTAGCGCAGGCTCATGGCTCCGGTGAGGAAGTCGTGCACGGCGCCCGCGAAGATGCAGCCGAAAACGACCCATGAAAGGGCGGACGGGCCGTAGTAGGCGCCCAGAATGGGACCGAAGACGGGGCCGAGGCCCGCGATGTTGAGCAGCTGGATGAAGAAGATCTTGTAGGGCGGCAGGGCGATCGAATCCACCCCGTCGGCGCCGGTTGTGACGGGCGTCGGCCGCGAGCGGTCGATGCCGAAGACCTTTTCCACGAAAACGCCGTAGACGGCATAGCCGAGAACGAGCAGGGCGGCGGCTACCAGAAAACAGGCCAGACCCATGGAATTACCCCCAGAAAAAGGTTTCTCCGCGGAAGACATTTTGCGGAGGCCACAAAATTAACCGTTTGGTTGAAAACGTCAAGGACGCCCCGCGAGGCGGCCCGTCCGCAAACAGGCCGAAATGATTCCGCAGCGCTTTTGTCCGGTAAAAATCATCGTTCGGGCGAAAAGGATCCTCTCTGGCCTCGGAGAGCTCCCCATGCGTTCTGCATAAGCGGACAGTCCGCAGGCAGCCTGAAAAGTCCTGGGCCGTCCAAGAGCATACATTTGACACGCGATTAAATTTATGTAAAGGCGGATAAGGATGTTCAAGTGCAAGGTGCGGCTGCGATTGACATCGTAACCTGGTTGTTTTTAATCGTTCCGCACGGCACAGCCGCGCACGTTTTCTTGATGTGTCAGGGATGTGCGCCGTATTTGCCATAAAAAACAACTTATTTTTTTTTCTGAAATGACGATATCGGCGATATAATTGATATGGAGATTTCGCAATGATAAAATTCAATCAGAGCGCAAAAGTTTTAATATGTATTACACTTATGTTGGTTGCCATCAATGTTGCGCTTGGAATAGTGCTTTTCAGGCAATCAAGTTCCACGCTTTTTTCAAGTATTCAAAAAAGAATGCTAGATGTGGCTAATATTTCAGCAAGCATGATAGACGGCAACATATTAGAAAAAATTCGGGATGGTGATATAAATAAAGATGAATATCAGATAGTATTAAATATATTAAAGCGAATTAAGAATAATAGTAAGTTGAACTATATCTATTGCGTCAAGGATAGTGGGAATAAGAAATTTGTTTTCACTGTGGACCCGTCGGAAGATGATCCGGGAGAATACGGTTCGCCGGTCGTTTACACGGATGCGTTGTATAAAGCCAGCCTGGGAACTCCTGCCGTTGATGATAATCCATACGAAGATAACTGGGGTCTGTTTTATAGTGCATACAGCCCAGTCTTTAATTCTTCCGGCAAAGTGGCGGGAATTGTTGCGGTCGATTTTGATGCCGAATGGTATGATAAGCAATTGTTAAATTTGATACTGACGATTGTCATTACCATTGTTATTTCGATGGTTGCCGCACTATTTATAGTATTCATTTCTATTAGAATTAATAGAAAACGTATCATCAGTGTTTATGAACAGCTAGATATTCTTACTGCTAACGTGAAAGGAATTCTTTATGAGATTGACAAAGTGTCTGAGAGAAAAATTGGGTATTTAAATTTTGGAATAAGAGAGGCTTTTAATTCCGTAAAGCATGATTATACTCTTCGGGCAATTAAAAATTCAGTGCGGGCTTTGGCATGCAAATTAGAGGAAAAAATAGTATTGATTCGGGAATGGGGACAAACTGACGGCCTTACCTCATTAAAGAACAAATCTGCATATAAGGATAGAATTTCTGAAATCGACAGGCAAATAGGCAAAAATAGTAATTTTTCAGTTGCAGAATTTGACATATGCGGATTAAAAAAAATCAATGATAATCATGGCCATGAGTATGGCGACATGATGATAGTGGATACCGCTAATATTCTTCGGCATGTATTCGGCGCGGATAATATTTACCGTTTCGGAAGCGATGAGTTCGTTGGAGTTTTTAATGATATTACTGAAGATGAGCTGAAAGAATTATTTGTTACATTTGACGAAAACATCTCAAATTTAAATAACACGCCACAAAGGCACAGGGTGCGACTTTACGTTTCAAAGGGGTTCGCATCGTTTAACAGTGAAACGGATAAATGCTACAATGATGTCCATAAAAGGGCAAACAAAGAAATGTATGATGACAAATCAAAATTTTATGAGGGAAGTTCTGACAGGAAAAAGGTTTAGTCCGCTTTATGATTGTCCGGCTGATTCCACCCATGGCAAAAGGGGAAAGAAAGAGCCGGCGTCTTTTTGCGCCGCCGTGCCGCGTCCTGATGCGTGAATCGGCGGGAAAAGTGGGCGCGGCAGAGCGGGTTGGGCCGGCGCCTCTTGCGGACCGCGGCCCCTTGGGGTAGAGAGAGGGGGTGCACACTTTTCCGGCAGGTGGCGATGCGGCCTGAACTCATGCTCTTCGACGTGGGCAACACGTCCGTCAAGGTGTCTCTCGCGACGCGCGAAGGCCTTCTTGCGACCTATGCCCTGCCTTCCGACGCGCGGCAGACGGCGGACGGATTCGGCCTTGCCCTGCTGGGTCTTCTGCGCCATGCGGGTTGCGAGGGCGCGCGTCTTGAGGCGTGCGTGGCCTGCTCCGTTGTGCCCGGCATGGACGCGATGCTGCGCGACGCCGCGGAGCGCTGGCTCGCCTGCCCTCTTCTCTTCGCCCCCGGCGATGTCAACGTTCCGATTGAGAACCGCTACGACTCCCCCTCCGAGGTCGGTGCCGACCGCATAACGGGCGCTTTCGCCGCGCGGCGCCTCTTTCCCGACGCCCCCTCCATCATCGTGGCGGATTTCGGCACGGCCCTCACCTTTGACTGCGTCAGCGGGCAGGCCTATCTGGGCGGGCTGATATTCCCCGGGCCCATGACCGCGATGGCCGCTCTTGCCGGCAGCACCGCGAAGCTTCCTCCGGTGAGTCTTGACATAGCCGAGACGGAACCCCGCCCGGGCCGCAGCACGGCCGTGAGCATGCAGCACGGTCTTGCCTTCGGCTTCGCCGCGCTCGTGGAGGGCCTGTGCGCCAAACTTTCACGGCAGATGCCGGGCCCGGTGAAAATCATATCAACGGGCGGCTACGGCAGGGCGCTTGCGCGCATCTGCCCCGTTCTCGAAGACAACGTTCCCGCGCTCGTTTCCGACGGGCTGCGCATCCTCTATTCAGAACATATGCAAAACAAAGGAGCATGAAGCATGAGCACCATCGTTTCCGTACACGGCCGTGAGATCCTTGATTCCCGCGGCAATCCCACCGTCGAAGTCGAAGTCGGCCTTGAATCGGGCATAGTCGAACGCGCGGCAGTGCCTTCCGGCGCCTCCACCGGCAGCCGCGAGGCCCTGGAGATGCGCGACGGCGACAAGAAACGCTTCGGCGGCAAGGGCGTGACCCAGGCCGTCGCCCATGTGAACGAGGAGATCGCCGAGGCCCTCGTCGGGCAGGACGTTCTCCGCCAGGTGCAGATCGACAACACCCTGATCGACCTCGACGACACCGACAACAAGTCCAACCTGGGCGCCAACGCCATGCTGGGCGCCTCCATGGCATGCGCCCGCGCGGCCTCCGTCTTCGTGGGGCAGCCGCTTTACCGCTACCTGGGCGGCATCAACGCCAAGGTCCTGCCCGCCCCGATGATGAACATCATCAACGGCGGCGCGCACGCCCCGAACAACCTCGACATCCAGGAATTCATGATCATGCCCGTGGGCGCCGAGACCTTCCGTGACGCCCTGCGCATGGGCGCCGAGATATTCCACAGCCTTGCGGCCATCCTCAAGAAGGACGGGCACGTCACGAGCGTGGGCGACGAGGGCGGCTTCGCCCCCAACCTCAAGAGCCATGACGAGGCCTTCGCCTACATCATCCGCGCCATCGAAGAGGCCGGCTACAACCCCGGTTCCGAAGTGATGCTCGCCATTGACGCCGCCTCCTCCGAGTTCTTCGAGAACGAGAAATATGTGCTCAAGGGCGAGGGCAAGACCTTCACCAACAATGAGATGGCCGAATGGCTCGACGAATTCACCAAGAAATATCCCCTCATCTCCATTGAGGACGGCATGGCCGAGAACGACTGGGACGGCTGGCGCATCCTCACCGCCACCATGGCCGACCGCGTCCAGCTCGTGGGCGACGACCTCTTCGTGACAAATCCCGCCATTCTGAGTGAGGGCATCTCCGAGGGCGTGGCCAACGCCATCCTCATCAAGCTCAACCAGATCGGCACCGTCACAGAGACAATGGACACCATCGAGATGGCCAAGACCGCCGGCTACACGACGGTCATCTCGCACCGTTCGGGCGAGACCGAGGACAGCTTCATCGCCGACCTCGCCGTGGGCGTGAACGCGGGCCAGATCAAGACCGGCTCGCTCTGCCGTTCAGAGCGCATGGCCAAGTACAACCAGCTCCTGCGCTTTGAGGAGGAACTTGGGGACGACGCCGA
>JAEEGL017043820.1_pt1 | contig 11408 bp, 9 predicted proteins | sample 9134231 | NCBI WGS metagenome assembly JAEEGL01 (sample SAMN16246548, study PRJNA631951) | gut metagenome | biome: gut microbiome; feature: rumen; material: fiber-attached | host: Bos | place: Iran: Karaj | collected 2018-10
AGATAGATCATCTCTTTTGCCTCTTTATATACAGCACAGCACATCTTAATCTCTTCAATGGCATTGACCACTGTCTCGATCTCACCCATTTCAATACGATGTCCCATATGCTTGATCTGGTGATCTTTTCTGCCTGCATAGTACAGATTGCCTGATTCATCGTAATATCCGATATCTCCGGTCCTGTACATCAGGTCCTTATAAGCTGTCACTTCCGGATCCTGAACAAAAGCATTATCAGTCTGGTCAGGATTTGCATAGTACCCAAGTGCAAGGCAGGAACCCTTTACACAGATCTCACCTTTCTCGCCTACACTTCGTATTCTTTTTAAGGTATCCGGATCAACCAGGAACATTTCCGTATTGGCAAAGCTCTTTCCAATGGGGATGTTGTCCGTATCCTCCAACCTGCCCTCTACCGTGTAGCTGCTGCAGTTACAGGTAATCTCGGTAGGGCCGTACAGATTTACAAAAGTCGCAGCTTTCCAGTAATCCATCAGATAATTGAGGCATTTTGCAGGCATTACTTCCCCTGAGAACATCACAAGAGAAATGCTGTCAGGAATACAGGCGTCAAAGAGCTTGAAATTCTGAACAATCCTAAGGGCAGATACCGCCCATATCAGAACATTAACATTATTCTCCTGAAGATAAGGGAAAAGAGCCGCCGGCATAACAAAATAACTCTTGGGCACGATGACAACTGTTCCACCCAGATACAGGCTGTTATAAATGTCTTTTACCGAAACGTCAAAATCGAAGGGTGCCTGATTTGCCATAACAGGATACTCAGGGAAAGGGAAACATTCATCGAATCTATGCACAAGATCGATCACGCTTCTGTGGCTTACAAGAACACTTTTAGGAGTCCCGGTGGAGCCGGATGTAAAGATTGCATATAACGGATCCGTATCGATAGCCAGGTCTCTGATTCTATTAACTGATTCAAGGTCGGATTCATCTACCTCTTTTGCCTGTTCAAGCAATGAGTCAAAAGAGTCTGCATCTACCGGAAGTTTTCTCGATGATGCAGTTATGCACCTTGCAGGCTTAAGGGTATCAAGCATGGACTGTATCCTGTCTGAAGGCAGTGCCGGATCAATTGGTACATAGAAATTTCCGCTGTAAACAACCGCCAGAAAAAGCTGAAGGCTCTTGATGTTCCTGTCGATAAAAACTGCCACAGGTCTGTTCTTTTCAAAAGCTTCCAGCTGTGCATTTTTGCGTATGACAAAAGCGATCTTCCTGCTTCTATTCAAAAGATCGTTATAGTTTATCGCTTCATCCTTATCCTTAAAAGCTATGCGATCGGGATACTTCGCAGCACTGCTCTCCAAAAAGCTTAGTACATTTATCTCATTCATAGGTATTATTCCTGCATGCTCTGGATCATATCCCACATTGCTTCTGCGCTGTTGAAATTCTCAGGCTTTAACTGAGATACGTTTACATCTATATCAAAAGCTTCATTTATGGCATTTACAATATAAATGATGTCGAAGGAAACCAATATTCCATCGTCGATGAGAGCTTCCTCGTTCTCAAAATCCACATCAGGCCTTGCACCTTTTAATATTTCCATTAATTCATCCATTTTAAATCTCTCCTATCACTTTTACATATATAAATTGCTCCATGACTATATCACTCCGGCAATTTTGAATCAAATAAATCACTTTCTCAGGCAATTGACTTCATATGTCGGGTCACAGCTTCTAAGCATCCTGACTGTTCCATTCGCTTCCCTGACATAAACGGTGGGAAGGTCCCTACTCAGGAACAGATAAATCCCCTCTGTGATCGAGTAGGCACCTATATTCTCAAAGGCCAGTCTGTCACCGATCTTCGGGTCTTTAATCATAACCGCTCTTGCAATCATATCATTGAAGGAACATAGGGATCCGTAAAGGTCGCAGGGAACTTCATCGCCACCATCTTCCTTTTCAATCCTGATCACGGGAGTCTTCATTACCATGTTCTGCCCGTAATAACTTATATGGTTCCTTCCGCCATCCAGAATTAGTATCGGTGCCTCAGCTGAGCCCTTAACGTCAGCAATAGATGTGAAGTATTCACCACAGCTTGCCACAAAGAACCTTCCCATCTCAAGATTTACATGGTAGCTGTATTTGGAAGAAGTTATATAGCTAACCAGCTCCTCATACACGGAGAAATAATTATCAAAATCATCTCCGACAAAATAAGGTACTGCAAGGCCCGGACCATACTCAAGAAGCTCCGGTTCAAAACCGTAGTCACTCTTTAATCTGGCAAAAAGATCTTCCAGCAGCTTCAGCTCACCCTCGATCTTACTGAATTTCTTTTTCTGGGTACCGGTAAAGTAGTGAATTCCGGCAATGTTTATACCCGGATGCCTGTCTCTGTTCCGGATGATCTCCTCAATGCAGCTCTCATCCATTCCAAACTGGGCTCCGTTGGAAAGTCTCGGAAGCAGATTGATGTGGATATCAGTCTCTTCAACCTGCCTTACAATCTCAGCATATTGAGTCATGGATTCAGCAGTAAAGGTTCTCACACCATATTCTAGGGCATTTGCTATCATCCCCGGTTCCTTATTAACACCGGAAAGAATGATCTTCCCGGGATCAACTTCATATCTTATACATATGTGAAGTTCTCCCCAGGAACACACTTCAAAATGATCTACACATTTATCAATATACGGAATCAAGAACGGATTCGCTTTTATGGCATAGCAAAAACTCAGGTCGTCCCCGGTATACTTCTCTCTTATGGCTACCATCTTGGCAATATGTCCAAGCAGCACACTCTCGTCAAACATGTAATATGGAGTTTTTAATTCGTTGTTATTCGCCACTTATTTAACTCCTTTAAATCCGCTTTAAAAAACGGCAAGCAAAATCTCTGTGCTTGCCGTTTCAACATTATATCATCATCCTATAGTTTTGTCATATAGCTATCTTTATTACGTTCTACTGATTTTTTCTTGCCGCTTCCATCGATTGTGTGAAATCCTGAACTCCTGTGAAGCCATAGATACGAGCTCCGTCATCTGAATACTCCAAATGATCCTCCAAAAGGAAAATCCTGGCCGACTCAGTATCACCTAAAATATAATCCCTGGCACTTACAAGAACAAAGAATTTTCCTTCAGGCAGTTCCTGAGAATGCCTTATCTCCTGAAGCCACTTATCCGAAGCTTCCAGATCATCTACACGATCAATGTCCACAGTAGTCCACATCTCAATTCTTCCATCAGTCGCTTCTGTAATGACATCACTTGACCAAAATTTGGCAAATCCGCAGGTGTAATCACTTTCTTTAAGCCACTTAACCGCGCCTGCTATATTGCCATCATACAAGTTGCTATTAGGCAAAGGGTCTATATAAGTCGAAATACTGAAAACCACAATAATTGCTAAAATCAGCGGATACAGAGGAGCTCTGTCCATCTGTTTGATGTACATTGCTATTATCAATATAATAAATGGTACTAACGGTATCCAATAATTTACAGAATACTGATAGTTTGAAGAGAGATATAAGCAGGTAAAAAAGAAAAATACCGCAAAGAATACAAGCATAAATCGTTCTTGCCAAGAAAAATCCGCTATTTTCTTGTACACTCTAAAGATAACCACAAACAGTATGGCAAAAAAGATAAAGCAAATGCAATTAATAATTCCGCAAAGACCAACCATCAGCACTTCTTCATGCCATCCGAACAAAGCAAACAGATCAGAAAGGATCTCCAGCATCGGGTTATTAACGAAAAGCTTTGCCCAGTCCAGAACAAACATATCCATCCAGCGATACTTGTAATCCAATACTCCCCTGTTTACACAAAGTCCTGCAAAAGCAGACACGCAAGCCAAAAGGACTGCCACTACAGATCGTGTCATATTGTCATTTTCGAATTTTAGCAGCATCCCGGATTTCCAGAATTTATCATTTACTGTCCCCCACAAGAAGATTGCCACCGTTATCAGAAGCGGTGCATAACATATGAGGAATATCCTGATTCCTTCCAATCCAAAAACAAATGCAAACAATGCCAACGCTGCGCACTTTGCAATACCTAAAAGTCTATTCTTACTGCCATTTACTATACTGAAAAATAATCCCAAAGAGAGAAACTCAGATACAAAATGCATTGGATAATGATGGCCGTATAAAACCAGCCTGAAATACCACTGTCCAAAGGGCCATACAAGAAGACTTGCCGCATAAAGAGCCTCACGCCCCATTCCCATCATCCTGCACATGAAAAGAAAAGATACAACGATGAGTATGATAAAAACAACCGTTGAAGACATCATGACCATCAACCAGTTATTAGGAAACAGTCTGAACATATATTTGTACACAATTTGCAGCTGAAATACCCTTAGCTCTGTAGAGTAGAACCAGTCCGAACTCAGTACACCCCCATTTTGGGAAAGGAGCTTTCCCAGCAGAAGATCCGCTGAAACATCACTATTTTGCAAAATGGAATTCTTGGTATATATAAGAAGCAGACTGAATATTGTCCCTGCGAATAGGGATATAATACTCAACCAATACAATAACCTGTTTTTATCTCTCATTTCTCTACTGTTCCCTTCTTATCAGCGTCTCCATTCTATTGCCTCCAATAGCATTAGCAATGACGGTAAAGGTACTTCCATAGCTGGCATAAAGCACTTCTGCCCCTGACAGAATCAGCATCTCATAAAGTGCAAACACCATACCTTCAGCGCTAGTTCTAGAGACTTCTTCTCTTGCTTCAGAACAGATGATATTCGGATATCTACTTCTTAAATCCTCCAAAATTCCCTTATCATCAGTAGCAATATATATCTTTTTCCTATTAGCACTGGAATCTTCCCCATTGCCGGTACAGCCATCCGCCTTTGCAACTTCGTCTATCTTATCATAGAACAGCTGAGTAGGGCTCTTCTCAATCGCCGCACTATTATCAGTCCTTCTGATATGCATAGCATCGTAAGCCCCGGTTCTGTCCTTGAAGCTTTCAAACCTTTCCATAACATCTTTGTTAAAAGATATTCCGGATAAATTCAAGTCTCCATAAAACTGATAATACGCCTCAATATATACGTATTTTCCTTTTCCTCCAAGAGCCTTGTCCTTAAGACTCTTTTGCTCTTCCTTCGGCATATCCTGATAAGTTAAAAGTTGAAAGCGGCTACTCCAGGCTCTGAAAAGCTTATAGAACCACATCTGGAAGAATTTATAGAAAACACCTAAGAATCTGCCCTTCTTCACAAGTTGTTTATAGGACTGTTTACCAAAATGTAATGTTTTTACTTTTGTGGGCACAGGCAGCCCTGCCAACACATCTTCAAAATCGCAGCCACACTCGTTGTTATTTCTCCACAGCAAAATAATATCTGTAATGCCGCAGTCTTTTGCCAGATTATAGGCCGATGAAATTGTAAGTAATCTATTGCCAAGCCCGCCACCGGGCTCTATTATCATAGTCTTTCGAAGCACTGTTCAATTCCTCGTAAATCATATAGTTTCATTTTATTCCGACACGCTCCCGCCCCGATACCAACATCTCAAAGGCATTAACCCAGAACCTGCCAGACATCTTTATCTTCTTGATAAAAGATTTCTTATGGCTGACTTTAGATTGTCTGATAGTATCGGCAGTCGATTTTTTAAGAGAAACCATGTTCAAAGGGAACTTTACTTTTCCTCTGGCATTAATGGTCTCTACCCTGTTCTTCTTATTGGGATCGTTATAGTGCACTCCCGATCCATCCATACCGGTATTGTTTATCATCGTATTATAAGGGAAAACAGTAAGTCCATCATTGGCAAAACATGTGTAATACCACGCCACATCCCAGGTCAGTCCTGCTTGTTTGTATTGATGCATAAAAAGATAGGAGAAATCCTGACCATTATCCAAAGCTCTTTTATGCGTCATTACAAATCTGACATCGCTCTTACCAAATTCTCTTTTTAGTTCCTGCCATCTGTCACACCATGTTCCCCAGCCCCAGGCGCAAAAAGATCTGGTATAGCCATATAAATCATCATTCTTAGGATCCGTTTTCAAAAAACTGTAACCGGTAACCGAATAAACACTTTTATCGTCCTTATACTCTTGAAGGCACTGGTTCATGTAGTACAGGAATTGATTCGAAACCTCCAGGTCATCCTCAACAACTATAACTCTGCCATGTTTTTGAACAACCGTGGTAACACCGTCTATTTCAGACTTTTCAATTCCCCAGTTGCTTTCTCTTTCCGTAATAACAACATCCTTAAATCCATCCAATGCATGTATGTAATCCCTGACATCCTTTACTCCGGCCACATCAGCTTCACTTGCTGCCGCATCGGAATATACATACAAAAGGGACTGTTCTGCCTCGGGGTTAGCCTTAAGAGCAGTAACAGTCTTTATAACATGGTCAAGCCTTTTATATACAAATAATACAATTGGAGAGTATTCGGTTGTGTCAAAAGAGCTCATGCTGTTCTCCCCGTTCTTTTTTCTATATCATTTACCGATATGCTTAATCTTCCCGTATAATAACGGAAAAATTTTGAAAACATAATAAAAGACACGACGGCCGCTGCTCCAGCTGCTTCTATCAGCTTCTGAATATACTTTGTTATATCTTTCTCCAAGGTCCTTAAGTAGTGTCTCGTCTTTTAATAAATGATAGACCTTATAATAATTCGCTAATATTTCAGACAGATAATACTGACACTCTCTATCATACAGCGCTTTCTCTGAGTGTTCCCTGTAAAAAGACAACCGATTTTCATATGCGTCCAGAATATCAAGTTTTTTTCTATTATAGGGCAAACCTGTAATACTATCTTCTCTGCTATAGTAATAATATAAAACTTCCTTAGTGAAAGCTATTTTTTTAGAATTATATAAGAACCTGAACGTTGTACCTTCATCCTCGTGGATTTTCCCAACATCATATCTGATATCACCAATGCATTCTCTCTTGTATAGCTTATTCCATGCTATAACTATTGATCCATGCATATCAGTGTAGAACAAATCAAACACTTCATTTCTTGTAAAGACTTTCGCAGCGCTATTCAAATTTACCTCACTACGATAGTCATCTTCTTCAGTAATATAATGATAACAAATGGATATTTCACAATTGTTTTCTATACATAAATCATGCAAATACCTTACATACTCGGGATGCACATAATCGTCTGAATCAACAAAGCAAATATATGCGCCGTGGCAATTATCTATTCCGGTATTTCTTGCCGCAGATAGCCCTCCATTCCTTTGGTGAATCACTTTAACTCTATTATCTTTTTCAGCGTACTCCTCGCATATCAATCCTGACGAATCAGATGATCCATCATCCACAAGAATTACTTCCAAGTCCTTATAACTTTGATTCAATATACTATTAACGCATCTTCTAAGATATAATTCCACATTATAGACAGGAACTATAACAGAAACTAAATCTTTATTATCATCCTGCATATACTCTACCCATCTCCTACCAGCAAAGCTTTTTTACCAGTAACATGCATCTTCAACTTTCTCAGCTCCTCTGGGAACATCATTCTTAGACGGATAAACCCAGTATTCATTCTTCAGTTGCTGAACAAAAGAGCTATCCTCCCATCTTTTGCCCATAATACCAAACAGAAGCTGTACATCGCCTCCCATATGGACAGCTGACTTTCCCGCGCGCTTTATGGCTGAGCACAAAGGCAAACTATATGCCCCACAACCCACCAGCGCAATATCAAAGTCCATCTTGGTAACTTCATCCGCCATGTAATCCAGAGCTTCAAACCAATTAGCAAATCTCTGATCCTTATTTCCCGCTATCGTCTGAACCGCTTTATAAGTCTGAAGATCAAACTCGGGCAGATACTCATCACTATAAATTAGTTTGCGCTTTGCATACTGCTCCTTTACGAGCTCGGCGAAGGGCGAGATCACAAGGACCTTCCGTCCCCTAAGAATTGTCCCTATCGGTTTTTCCTGATAAGTAACGCCAAACCAATCTATATCCGCTAATTTCCTGTTGCAATATTTCTTTATAAAATATTCTTCCTTGGGATACTGCCATCTGATCAGGTAATCCAGATCGCTGATAACATCCAGCATTTTTTCGGAATACAACTGAAGATTTCTCTTTATACTGCTTTCTGTAATGTCGCCATCATTCGTAAAAAAACCTGCGTTAATGCATAGTTTCTCGAATGCTACTTTTTCTTCCTTGGTGTATCCAAACTCGGCAACTCTCATTGCCCATAGTTCAAAACCGCCAATTTTCCCTGCAACAAACGGATCTCTTTTGTCCAGCCGTAAGTTCATTTCGGAAAAAAGAGCGTCCGAATCCATCTTATTGTGTTTATACGTATATGACCGTAAATAAAACGGCATTTCCCTTAAACCAATCACGCGATATCCCCGTACTGTACTTCTCTGACCTTACCATCTTTAACCTCGTAAATAAGGTCACACTTCTCAATAGTTGTAAGTCTGTGAGCAATGATGATCATGGTCTTCTTGCCGGACAGATTATAGATAGCATCCATAACCGCCTTCTCTGTATCGTTATCAAGTGCCGATGTAGCTTCATCCAAAATGATAACCTTGGGATTAAAGTACAAAGCTCTGGCTATTCCAATTCTCTGGCGCTGTCCACCTGAGATTTTGACGCCTCTGTCTCCAATGAGACTATATAATCCATCCTTCTGAGCCCGCACATAATCTGCAATCTGCGCCTCTTCTAATGCCTTCCAGACTTTTTCATCATCTATTTCGTCCTCAGGTACACCAAAGGCCACATTAGAGCGGATTGTATCATCAGTCAAAAAGATTGCCTGCGGAATATATCCGATCATTTCATGCCAGCTCTCTAGATGCTCCAGGAGATTATCCTCTCCCATAAGAACTTTGCCTCTCTGAGGTCTTATTACTCCCAGGATAATATCAGCCAGAGTAGTCTTGCCGGCTCCTGACGGGCCAACAAGTGCAACAGCCTTATTATGAGGAATATCGAGAGACACGTTATCCAATATTACCTTCTCGGGCTTGGCAGGATAATAAAAGGTCACATCTTCGACTTTCAGATCATCTTCCCTGATTACAACTGACGCTCCATCCTCGCGAACATTGCGGTTAAGGTCCTCCATCTGCCTGAGTTCTTCAAGAACGGCCTGCAATGAAGGCTTGTTAAACATGATCATATTCAGATTTCCGCTTATTCTGTTAAAAGAAGGAAGCATTCTGATGGCAGCCAGTGCAAACACTGACATAACAGGAACAAACTTGTTTACATCCGCTCCCATGACTATTCTTATGGACATGAATAATAACAGACCGCTTATGCAAAGAGATTCCATAAGTGGCTTGGGAATATAGGAAAGAAGCATCTGTCCCTGAGCTGCTGCCGCATAATTCTTGAAAGATCTGTCGTATCTGTCTACAAAGAATTTTTCCTTACTGGATGCTTTAATTTCTTTGATTCCACCAAAAGACTCCAGGAAAAACTTGGTTCTCTCTGCAGTAAGGTCTCTGGTCATAACTCCCAACCTGTGAAATCTCTTTCTGACTACCTTGATAAAAACGAGCATAAACAATCCCATCAGGGCAATCAGCAAAATCGTTGTATAAAAATCAGTAACCATCAGGAATATTGAAAGCATTCCGCAGACCATAACTTCTGTTATAAGCTGAAGCATATTGGTGAGCACAGTAATAAAATTGACCACATCATCCTCAATATTTCTGCGAAGCTCGGACACGTTATGATCAACATGAAACAGATATTCCTGCTTCATATAACATTTCATCAATCTTACTGATATTCTTCTCTGATTATTTGTTATAAAGTGGTTTTGAGCAATATTGAGAAGAATCAGATAAATATTCTTGAGCACATAAATAAACACAAGGGCTATTGCCATGACCAGTATAAAAGTCTTATAGTCCTTGAGATTCAAAAGATTATAAACAGTATTATATTTCTTATTTGTCTGTATAATAGATGGATCCGTCACAGCAGAAACAAGAGGCAAAACCGCAGAAACTCCGAATGTCTCAAGAAAAGCGCCTCCAAGTATTAACAGCAAAAGAATTAATACTCTTGTTCTCTGATGATGATCCAGTATCTGGTAAATTTTCTTAATCATTATTCTCCACTCTATCCCCAAGTCTGACGCATAAGCGCAAACTCATCCAGTATTCCCAATATTTTTTCTCCATAGGAATACTCTATGAACTCTTTTCTTTTTTCTTCCTGCTTTGCCAGCTGCTGCTTAACAGTATCCTCCCCTGACAACAGCATCTCCACCCTGTTTGCAAGTTCTTCGGGCTTATAGCCATCAAAATACAGGGCTGCACTTCCCATTTGTTCCTTATGGCCTGCTATATCGGTAATTATAAGCGGGCATTCCAAATAAACCGCTTCTATAGGAGGAATGTTATTAGGTCCCATCAGGGACGCAAAAATAGTACCGGTAGCATGAGTATAAAGATACTTCATCTCCTCGTATGTAACAAATCCGGCAAAATGGATCAGATCTTCAACACCTAATTCTTTTACCATTTTTTGAATATATGCCTTGTTTCCCTTATCCGATCCCGTAAGGATAACATGGGCATCAATACCCTTTTCTTTTCTTAAAAGAGCTACAGCCTTCACTATGCATATATGATTCTTGTGAGGCCAGAACTGTGCAGGGTAGAAAAAATACTTCTCAGGAAGGTCAAACTTTGGCTTTTCTTCTGCTCCATAACAAAAGAAAGTAATAGGGAAAGGTACAATGCGTATCTTGTTCTCCATTACACTGTAGTTTTCAAGAATCTCTTTCTTTCCTGTTTCATTACCCGTAAGAATAAAAGTAGCCTTAGCCAGCATTCTGGCACACTGATTTTCATGCCCGTTCCATCTGTACATAGGCTTTGTGGTCTCAGGAAATGCAGGCATTACTCTGTGTCCGATATCCCAAATTGTATAGATAAAAGGTGTAGTCAGATCAACGTCGGCAGGATATGTAAACCAGTAAATGTCTATTTTCTCCTGCTCTGCCAGATAATCCAAATATGATTCTCTGTACAATCTCGGAGAATGGTAAAAGAGCCTCAATCCTGCATTTCTGATACTATTCTTTGCATTCTTGATAAACATCTTTGGGATGCTCTTATATCTAATCCTATCAACATTTATATAAATCATCCCATCTTTATCGCTTTTGTACGGAAACTTCATCCCACCATTGAAGCATATCAGGATCTCATATTTCTTCCGTACCTTTTTAAGCTCATTTTCAATTGTCTTAAGGATACTTGAGGCGCCGCCCTTCTCAGGGGTCACGTCATCGAAGTAAACTCCAACTCTCATATCTCACTCTCGCAATTCAAAAACATATCAGTTTGCAAACTTCTCAATAATACCACAAAT
>JAEEGL010015846.1_pt1 | contig 11407 bp, 7 predicted proteins | sample 9134231 | NCBI WGS metagenome assembly JAEEGL01 (sample SAMN16246548, study PRJNA631951) | gut metagenome | biome: gut microbiome; feature: rumen; material: fiber-attached | host: Bos | place: Iran: Karaj | collected 2018-10
AATTATTATATGAATTCATTTTATATTGATAATGGAAAAGAAATAAATGAAAAAGGTTATTGGTTAAAAACACAGTTTGATAATAATAATGCATATACAATAGATAGAAATGGTCATAAATCTATTATTAATAAAAAGGAAAAAAGAGGAATTAGACCAGTAATAAAAATTTTAAAAAATAAATTAAATCCAATTTCCAAAGAAGTAAATATAGTTACTGTTATGAAGCAATTATCTAAAGTAGTAAAATATCCATATGAAAATAAAAAATATGGTAATAAAAAATTATTATATAAACAATTACAAGGATTTACCTTTACTAATGATAAACTTGTATTTCACGCAAGTAATAATAATCAACCAGAGTATGGAATATTATATTCATATTATACTAATGATTTTAACAAACATTATAAAACAGAATTTGGAAAAACAGGTCATGGAAATGGAATGACATTTAATAATAAAACAAATAAATTTTACGTTGTTGGACCAAGTGGATATAAAGAAATATATCAATATGATGCAAAAACTTTTAAACATGATGGAACAATAAAAGTATCTAATTCAGTTCCTACTTTTACTGCAATTGGATATGACTATAAAAATGATTATTTTGTTGGGTATTGTGGTCAAAAAATATTTTTTGTTAATAGTAAAACTTTCCAAAAAGTTTATCAATTTGATGTTAATTTCTTTCACACTTCTCAAGATTTAGAATATTATGATGGTTATGTTTTTATGATTACTTCTGAATTAGGTATCTGTCAATATCAAGCTTATAGTTTTTATAAAAGAGGTTCTAATATGATTTATATTTATAATGCTAAATTTAGAAATGGAGTTCCTTCTAAAAATTTTGGAAGATTAGTTGGAAAATTATATATGGAGGGGAAAGGAGAATTAGAGAGTATTTCTTTTCATAATAAAAAGATTTATCTTGGTTTTGCCACTCAACATACCGATAAAAAATATGCTTACACTTTTAATGGAATGGATTATAAAAATTTTATTAGTTTAACAAAGAAATTGGCCAAAAAAGAAAAATCTTATTTTTTTAATTTTTAAATATTTTATTATTTTAAAATTAGTTATTTAAAAAAACCTTTCTTTTTCTTATTATTTGATAATGATTTTAAAAAAATCATTTAACAAACTTTGTTTATTTCATTTAAGTAATCACTTAAATTGAAATAGGAATATTTTTTCATTCTCAAACATAACCTAAAAAAACTTATGGAATAATTTATGAATGTAATATAATTATCACAAATGTACAAAAATGAGATACAATAAGTAGTGTTCTTATAGTAAGAAGTTATGATAAAGAAAAAGAATATGAAAGAAAAGGACAAAAAAGATCATTAATTGATAAAAAAAATAATAAAAACCCTATGAAAGAATAAAAATTATTATATTATTCCTTTGATTAATATACCTTCAACAAATAATCAAAATAACAAAGAAATAGAAGAAAAATATAAATTATTTTAGAAAAAGGTATCGAAAAATCTTATTCAAAGAATTATATAAACAAATCATAGATAAAAAATAGGAGTTAATAGATCAGATATATAAAATAAAAAAATTATTAATTATAAATGTATTGGTGATTTTTTATTTAATTAAATTAGGGATAAATAGAATTATACTTTATTTTTAAAAATAAATGATTATAATTTTTTAATATAAAATATATTTATTCAATGTTATAACAAAAATCTTATTTCATATATAATTTATTAGGCATTATAATATTTAGATTAATTTATCATCTAAAACTGAATTTTCTCAGAATAGCTCCATAATGTTATTTTTCCATATATATCATAAGAAAGCACTAAATCATCATTTAACTCTAGAAAATCATTAATGGTTTCCTCATATTTAATGCTTTGTATCATATCGTAATTATTAATATTAAATATCATGATATTTCCACCTCCTATTAAAATATATTTTTTTTTTAAAACAGAAATTGAATGACAAATATCCTTGAAATCAATCAAATGAATAATATCTTTTGAAGAAATTGAAATAATTTTAATATTATTTTTTTTTTTTCCTCCTCCAATAATAATTCTATCTTCATCTAACTTGCAAATAGCATTTTGATATGAACATTTAGCTTCTTTAATTTGAATTATTATATTAAAGTCTTGTTTTATTAATTCTGAATCACAATTTTTTAAATCCCAAAATTTAGTTCCTTCTGATGAGTCACCTGTTGAAACTAATATATTTTTATCTTCCAATATAATTCCACCTGTCAATGTGCTTTTGTGAATTAAATAAAATACTATTTTAAAATCTTCTTCATTTTTTTCTAACAATAGAATTTCACCACTATAAAGAAATACTATTAAATTATTATTTTTAGTATATATAATTTCAACGATTTTTGCTTTTTTATTACTAAATTTTTCTAACATTTTTTCAATGTTAATTATTTTGGATTTAAATTTTTTGTTTTTATTACTTTTTGATTCTATTTTGTCATATTCCCACATTTGAATTGAATTTTGAGTAAAAGTACAAAAATTATTTTCATTTATTACACTTAAACCATAAAAAAATGTATTTTCAAAAACCTCAACCTGAGTGTTTTCTTTGATTTTGTTAATTTTAGATAAATAAATATGATCACTGGTATAAATTATTTGACTTTTTCCAAGAATATCCATTTTTGTTTCAATTTTTTTATATTCAGTTAAGTTTACATAATCAAAATTTCGATTAAAACTTTCCATTTGTTTAACCTCCAATTCCAATTCTTCTACTTTTTTTTTCTATTTCATTAATTTTATTTTTATTTTTTTGATTATTATCTGGAGTTTGATAATTCAAAAATTTACTTTTATTTTCCAAATCTTTTATTCTATTTTCAAGAATAAATAAATAATAATTAAATATTTGATAAATATCTTCATGATCAATTTTGTCTTTTTCAAGTATTATTTCTTTTTTTCTTTTTTGAGACTTTAAAATTTCATCATTGTAATTGTATGTTAGATTTCCATTATCAAATAAATTGAATTTAATTTCATTTTCAGAAATTAGAATATCAGTTTTTCCCCTTCCAGATAAAGCATTGATAATATCATTTAAAACATTTTGATTGAAAAAAAAGTGATTTGAATCTAAAAGTATTATTTTTTTATATTTTATTAATGTAAAAAGATTAATTAAAGAACAATCTATTTTTTCATCATTTATTTTTTCTAATGATAAAATCCAAGTTTTATTTTCCAAACTTACATATCTTATTTCTTTTTTAAAAAGTTTTCTAAGTAGATTGTTAAATTTGTGATAAAATGATGGCATCAATAAAATAGTTAATAATTTTTTTCATTTTTAAATTATATTTTTTTTAAAATATTTAGCCTTAATTTTTTTAATCTCTATTGGAATTTATAAATTTCTTCTTTCATAATTTTAATAAAATTGTAATAATATTTAAGGGAAAATTATAAATTATAAAAATCAGTCTTTATTTTAAAAGTTAAAATGTTATTATCTTTAAAAACATACTGTGACTTTAATTAAAATCTTCTATTTTGATACACTGATTTTTATTTGAAAAAAAGGTTTATTTTTAATTAATATTCTAAACATTTTGTATTAAATTTTATCTAAAAAACAATTAAAGAATAAGAGATATTTTTTAGTTGATGATATAATTTAATACAGAAAACAATTGTTTTCAAAAGAAATTTCAATAATATCATTCATTCTTATTATAAATAAAATTTAATGTTTTCATGTTATTATATTATTTCATAATTATATCCTTGAAATTCTTAGTTATCATATCAACATTGATAATATTTGAAAAAAACTAAATATAAGTAATTTGAACCAAATAAAAAGTTGGTTGAAATTATATATAAATGAATTACAAGAAAAAAATTGAAAAAAAATATATAAATAACTAAAAATCACAGTTTATTTTTGATTAGTATCCATTACCTGTAAATAATTTGAATGGTTTATATTTTTTGGCAATTTAAAAATTAAAGGTATTCAAATCATTTTTTTTAAATTTTTACAAATAATGAATTAAGGTAACTTGAGATTTTTAAAAACAATCAAGAAAATAAACGAATTATCAAAATGAAAAATTAAATGTATTAAAATTAATTCAAAAATATTTAGAATTTAATTGAAGCTTTAAATATTATAATTTGAATATTTAAATAAAGAAAATAAAATTTAAAATAATATTTTTAATATAAATTTTTTTTTAATTTTTTATCTGAATAAATTCTAACCGTAAATTTTATTAGCTAACCGTAAAAATTATAATTTTATAAAAATAATTAAAGGAAAAAAAAATAGTAAAAAAAAAAACAAAGTAAATCTTAAACAAATCAAAAGCAAAAAAAGTGAGAAAAAACCAAAATTAAAAAAAAAGAAAAATCAAAAAAAGCAAAAAGATTTTTAAATTAAATTAAAAAAAAACTTATCAAAAAATCTCTAACTTAGATTTTTTTAGTCATAATATTATAAAATTCTTCAAATGAAACTTTACCATCTCTATCAGTATCAGCTCTAGTAATCATTTCATTTAATTCATCATCACTTAAATTTTCATTTAATTCTTTAACAACTCTTTTTAAATGTTTAATTTCGATTTTATCAGCATCATCATCTCCAAGGAATAAATCGAAAACTTTTTGTAAATCTTCTCTAGTATCTTTATCACTCATTTTAGCAGTCATCATATCAATGAATTCATCAAAATCAATATCTCCAGAACCATTTTTATCAATATCAGCTAACATATTTTGTAAAGTTTGATTTTTAGCATCAATTCCTAAATTTTGAAGAGCTTGTTTTAATTCATTTGTATCAATTTGACCTGATTTGTCGCTATCAAATAAATCAAATGCTTCTTTTATTTCTATTACTTCATCTGCTGTTAATCCATTTTTTTCATAATTTTTTGGGTCAAATCCACCTGATGATGTCTTTGTAACTGTGGTTTTTGTTACTGTTGTTTTCTTTACTCTACTCATTTCTTTTATATATTTTATTTTTTTGTCTATGGGGATTTATATGGAGGAGAATAATTTTTATTTTTAAATTTATTTTTTTTTTTTATTTTTTTTTTTCGATTTTTGATTTTTATATTTTTTTTTATCATCTTCAATTATATATTAATATACCTTATTATTAAAATTTATTAACGGTGGAAAAAATTTTTATATTTCCAGAAGAATATTAACAACGATATGAAATATAATCTATTATATATTAAATTATAATAAAAAATTTTATTGTTAAATTAATTTATCAATTTAAATTTTATATTTCCACTCCCTTTTAAAAGAATGTACATATTTAAACAGCAGATGAAAGATTTAATCTTTTTCCTTATAAACCTTTTTTATTTTCATATATGTTGTAATATATTAATTATTTGATATCTATGGATGAATATAAATCTTAACTTTTTTCATCATAAGAAAATAAAGAAATCAATATTAAATATTCTAAAAATGTAAACTTTATATTAAGATATGAAAATTTAAAATAATTATTTAATTTATGAATTGCCATTAAATTTCATCTTTAAACTTTGAAAAACATTGATTATAATATTTATAAAAATATATGATAAAATAAAACAATAAAATGAAAAATTTCAAATATGGGAATAAAAAAATATAATATAGAAAATTATGATTTTTTTTATATAATTTTAATAATATAGATACAAAAGACAGTAATAATTTAATTTATATTCAAAAATGAAAAATTGTCAAAAAAACGAAATATTAAAAATCAAAAAAATGAAAAAAAATTGAATGATGAAAATAACATTGAAGATAGTAAGTATAATTCATTTAAAAAATAAGAAATCAATATATTATCATCAAAAGATAAAAATTTTAAAGGATTGTTGTACATTTTGAAAAAAGTCATATTTTTTAATTAAAATTTATATAAATTTTGTTTTGTGGTAAATATTAATGATACAAATTAATTGAAGTATTTATAAATCACTTTTTATAATATTTATTTTGAAATAAGTCTTTATGTATTAAATGTAAAAAAATTTATGTATTAATTGTAAATCTAAACATGGATTTCATGATTTAATTATTTATCTAAATTTAATTATAATAAAGAATCAAAAGATAAATTAGAAGAAGAATAAATAATAAATATCACCATATTTTTTAAATTAATTTAGAATAAAAATGAATTTTGAAAGTAAATATTTTTTTAATAAAAATTCATAATAATTGTCACTCAATATTGAAATATTAAATAATAGAAATGAAATATTATGACCAAGGAAGAAATATCTTTTTAGAAAAATTAAAAATTTTTAGAATCCCTCAAAAAAATATATAATTCCAGATAATTTAAATAATAATCAAACACAAAAATTTATAATGAAGGAATGTAATTTTTAAATTTAAATTTCAATATAATTAATGAGGAAATTTTTGTTAATTTTTAGGAATAATCATAAATACATATTTCTCTATGAATGGAGTTAAAGATATTCTTTAAAAAACAATAGATTTTTGATATTTCTTTTCCTAACTCAAATTTTAACTAGACAAATAATTTGAACATTAATTGAATTTATATATTTTGATTGAAAAACTAAATTAACTACTCTATACCCTTAGTTATTTTTCAAGTCCAAAATAATAATTTAATTATAATCCAATTTCGAAGAATAGATTTATATATTAAGTATTTTAAATCTAAATATCGTCTTTATTTTTGGTCTTTAATAAGTTTAATTTATATGGAAATAAATGTATATTTTTTATTGAGTTATTAATAAAAAGTGTGTGAAATTCATGATTGGTATATTCCCTCCATTATAGAAAATGAAAATGAAACTCAAATTACAAGTTTCTATCATACTATTAATTAAATTTAGAAAATAAATCAAACAATAATTGAATGATTTATTTTTAATGGTTTTGGAAAAAATATTATTCTATTCTAATATGAATCAATAGAGAATTAACTCTTTAAACTATTAAATTATTTTTATCAATGAGAAATATTAATTAATTAGTTGAACAAATTTATATTTTGCATTAATTAGAAATATTATGATAGAAGATTTATTAATGAATAATATTTTATTCTATTTTTTTTGAATTATGATTAAAAAAATTTTTTGAGATTAATTGAATGTCACAAATATAATCATGAATTAAAAATTAAAAAAAATATTTAATAAAAAAGAGTTAAATGATTAGTTTCATTAAAATCAAAATAAGAGATTTTAATACTAGAAATATGATTTTTATGTTATTTTCACTTTTTATGTTACACTTATAAATTTTCATAAATATTTTTTTTTTCAGCTTTATGATAATTCATATTATAATTTCAATTTGATTAACCCAATATTTTTATTTTATATATTTAATATTCCAAATAATAAAAAATTAAAAATAAATCATATTTATTATTATTTTTAATATTCAAAAATTTTTCATAAATGATAATAATTAACTAAAAAAAAATTAATGTATGATTCAGGGTCAATGAAGATAATAATGATTTTAGGTGGACACTATTAAAATTATTTAAATAATGGATTAAGTTAAAAAATAATATTCTTCTTTTTCATCAAAATGATTTAAAATATAATGACGATCATAAATATATTCTTCAATTACAACATTTCTGCCATTAATTTTTGATTTTCTTTTTCGAATAAAAATAAATAACTTAAAAAATGGGATTTAATAATAGTACCTCCACAATTTATCATGGTTAATAAAATTTTTTGAGATAAAAAAATATTTATTATAAAAAATATCAAGTTTTAATCTCAAAAGAAACTTTTATTTCATAATTAATATAAAGAATAAATTTTTTAATAAAGATTGATAAATGATTTAATTTTTTCTTTCCGAACAATCATCACATTCTAAATTAAAAGGAAAAAGTTTTGTTTATTTTTATTAAATTACTTACCACATGAAACATTTATTTAAATAAATTGAATAAATTAGATAATTTTGAAAATTAAAATTATTTAAAAACAATTTTCATTTGCCTTTGATAATTTATTATTCTTAATAAAAAATAATAATTATATATTCTTTTTAATAAAAAATAATAATTATATATTCTTTTTAATAAAAAATAATAAATATATATTCTTTTTAATAAAAAATAATAATTGATTTTCTTTTCTTATTAATCTTTTATTTGATAAAAATGAATGAAAGAAAAAAAAAAAATATTTATCAAATTTAACTTTTCGTGTAGTTTCATAAATTCCCTTTCCTTTAGTTTTAATATAAAAATTATTATTAAAATATTTTTTGTTTACAATTAATCATTTTAATATTAGTATATAAAAAGTTAAGTTTTTTGGATTATGAAAGATATAACTTTTAGTAAGTATAGTATATGAAATATTTTTACTATCAATTTTGTAAAAAAAACAATAGCTAATATAAAATTGACATATAATTTTTGAAAGTTCAAACAATTATAATTGAATCTAATTTTCAATGTTTATTTTTATTTTTGTTGAGTTAAAAGGAAAATTTGGTGAATTAATGAAATTAAATAAAATATCAAAAAATAATTATTGAAAATAAATATGAAAAATGAAATATCAACTTTTTATAATAAAAAAAAAAATTTTAAAAAAAAAGTTTATGTTTATGAATTTAATTTTTTATATTCTAAAAATAAATTTAAGAATATTATTTCAGATTTTAGAAAATTATAGAAATAATTATAAGTTATTAAAACCTACATTTCTGTAAATAAGAGAGTAAATGGAAAAAAAAAAATTAACTTCATTATACTTTAAAAAAAAGATAATTTATTTATGATTACAAATTATGTATATTGAAATTTGATTTATTGAAAGAAACAAAAAAAATCATAAATTATGGAAAATAAAATTATAATAATTTTAGCAGGAGTTTGTTTTGTGTTCATGGCTTTATCAGTAATATTCATAGCTTTATATGCTACAAAAGATGATGATAAAGATGGAACAACAAAATTCGAAAAACAAGAAGAAAGTATAGAATCATCAAGTGGAGAAAAAATTTATGGAATAATATATCTTCCAAAGAAAAAAATTCAAACACAGTAATTTTATGTCATGGTTTCGGAGGAACACATGAAGACATGGTTCCATATGCTGAATATTTAGCAAAATATGGTTATGTTACTTATGTTTTTGATTTTAGAGGAGGAAGTGTTAACAGTAAAAGTGAAGGTTCAACAACAAAAATGACTCCTTTAACTGAGAAAGACGATTTAAGTGATGTTTATGAATATTTAATTAAACAAGATTATGTAAAAACTGGAAAAGTTTATATAATAGGTAATAGTCAAGGTGGTTTTGTTTCTTCAATGTATGCAGCAGAAAATAAAGATAAAGTTGCAGGATTACTTCTTTTATTTCCAGCACTTGTAATTCCTGACAATGCGAGGGCTCAATATTCTAATAAAAATAGTATTCCTGATACTATTGATTTTATGGGAATGACTATTTCTAAAGAATATTATATATCTATTTATGATATGGATGCATATACTTATCTTAAAGGTTATGATAAACAAGTTATTATTTTACATGGAATTGAAGATTCAATTGTTCCTTATTCTTCTTCTGTCACTGCTTGTAGAAATTATGGAACTACTTGTAGACTTATTTTATATGAAGGAGGTGAGCATGGTTTAAATGAAGATGTACCTAGGAAAAAATCTTTACAAGATACTTTACATTTTTTTAATGATCTTATAGATGGTGTTTTTTAAGGGTTTTTATATATATTTTATTCTTTCAAAAAAATTCAAAATATTTTATTAAATTTATATGTGTTTTATAAATGTTTAAATTTTTTTAATAGAAATTAATTTTTTGAATTTATAATAAAATATAATTCCTATAATATTTTGATAAATTTATTTCTTTAAATTTTTTTTTGATGGAAATTTTAAAGTCTTTTTTCTATTTTAAATTTTAATTATTAAAACATTCAGAATAAAGTATGAAAAATTAATTAAAAAGACTTTGAAAATAATTTGGGGAAGAAGGAAGTAGAAGTGTCTCATTTGCAATTTGCGGATGACATACTTGTGATTGGAAAAAGTACTATGCCGAATGTCATTGTCAGATTTGTGTATTCTTTCTAAAAATTTGATATATATTTGTTTAATGATTGTACAAATAATATAGGAATTAAAATCATAAAAGTAAAAACTAGAAATATATGTATATCAATATAAACATAATTAAAAAAAAATATTAAAAGGACTTTATTTTATATATTGATTAAACCAGTTGATTTGAATATTAAAGAAATTATTCTATTTGAAAATATAGGAAAATATAGATTTAAAAATTTTATTAAAAAATTTAGGGACATTTATTTTCGGATTTGAGAAAAGTTAATATTGAAATCAAAAATATATATATTTAAAATTGATAATAATAAATTACAATTTGAATAATTTCTGTTAATTAATTTATATAAATGATAATTTAATTAAAAATCATTATATTAAAATGTGCTATCCAGTAAAATGTGAAAAATGTGGGAAAACAACATGGGCAGGATGTGGAAAGCATAAAGATATGGTAATGTCAAAAGTACCAGAAAAAGAAAGATGTACTTGTCCAAGAGAAGGTGATCCACTTCCTCCAAAAGAAAAAGTTTCTGATGATTCTTCTCATAGTGGAAATATAATAGAAATTAAATCAATCGATCAATTTAATTCAATTGTTGGAGGAGATGATTTAGTTGTTGTTGATTTTTTTGCTTCTTGGTGTGCTCCTTGTAAAGCTATGGCTCCTATTGTAAGAATATAATTTATTATTTATAGTTTGCTAAAGTTTCTAAAGAAATTACTAATGTAAAATTTATTAAAGTCAATGGTGAAGATAATGAAGAATTAATTGAAAAATGTGATGTTTCAGCTTATCCTACTTTTGCTTTATATAAAAAAGGAGAACAACTTGACACTAAATCAGGAAAATTAGATGAAAAAACTTTGAAAGATTTTATTCTTTCTAAAATCTAAACATTTTAAAAATATATTTTATATCTTTATAAAAAACCGTTTTAAATAGTATAATAAATTAATTTCATCAATAAAAATTTTAATTAAATTTAATCAATACTTTTAAATTTTTTTTTATTATTATCTAAAGGATTCTCATTAGTATAAATTAAATGAAAACAAAACATAATTATTAATTAATTAATATTAAAAATTATAAAAATGTTTTATTAATATCAACTTTTAGTTAATTGTAAAAACCTTTCATAGAATCTATATATCTTCCTAAATATTAAAAATAAATATGGAATATTATTATTTGTTTGGCGTGGGTGGGGGGGTGCCCCCCCTGGGTGGAGGGGAACCCCCTGGACCGGTGGGTGGG
>JAEEGL010193819.1_pt1 | contig 11407 bp, 10 predicted proteins | sample 9134231 | NCBI WGS metagenome assembly JAEEGL01 (sample SAMN16246548, study PRJNA631951) | gut metagenome | biome: gut microbiome; feature: rumen; material: fiber-attached | host: Bos | place: Iran: Karaj | collected 2018-10
AGTAGAAGACATTCAAGTATGTATTTTACTGAAACTATTTCACATTTTGCTGAAATTTATACTTCTAGTGTTTTAAAAGAGAAACATCCAGAATACAAAGATGATATTGAGGCATATATAAGAGCTAGATTTGATGATGTTCTTTTCTGCGTTATTAGTAACAAAATAACTGCAATGTTTGTAAGAACTATTGAAAATGGTAGATCTATTGGAAGAAAGGATTTATTTGAGTCATTAAGTACGGTTAGAAGTTTATCAAATAAACTTGTTAAGAAAGAAGATTTTGAGATATGTTTAACCGCATTATCTGACCAATTCTGTGATGAAATATCTGTAAGTCCTTCTTATTCTAAAGCTTTTGTATTAAGTGGAACTATATATGAACTATGCAAGAAAAATGGAATTGATTTCTTTACGTTTGTAAATGAACTTTTACCTTTTTCATATAGGTGTGAGATTTATGGATATTTAGATATTTTAAAAGATTTTAAAACAAACGAACAAAAATTAGATAAAGAAATAGCATTATCTACTATAGTTGAAATATTTAAAGAATTTTTTGATTTATTAGTGCTTGAAGATGATGAAGATAAGTATAGTTATTTTGAAGATTATATTTTAGATGATGAAATAATTTATCATTTAATATCAACTGATTATTCAAATAAGATTACTGTTATTGATTTTGATAAAGTAGAGAAGTCTTATAAAAAACTTATGAAAGATCTTTGGAGACAGTAATATGGAAAAGAAAGACTTTATTACTGAGATTGAAAAATATAGGGAATTATTAAAAGATCCTAATTTTGATAAATACTTATCTAAATCGGCATTATACGGATATTTAAATGGTAAATATGATATAGAAATACTTGATAAATATTATAGTTCTTTATTTGATTATTTAAATGAAAGTCTTCTTGATAATGATGAACTTGATAATTTAATTAAAGAATTAGTTCCTATTATGCAAAGGTATGGTGGGGATGGAGAACCAGAAGAAATTGATGCTGAATATGATGTTCCTCTAACTACTAGTATTAATATAGTATTTAAATTTATAGATGAATTATTACCTGAATATGAAGAACATTTTATGGATATAATGAATAATAGATTATATTTAATTAATGGACATGGTTCGTCTTATAATATGGAAAATGATGAGGTAAAACTATATGACTCTAATTCTATTGCTACATGTTATGTTCTTCTTCATGAATTAATCCATAGTGAAAATAAAGGAGATTTTTCAAATAAGTATTTTACATTTGAAGTTCCATCACATGCTTCTGAATATTTTTTAAATGATTATATAAAAGGGTATTTTAGTCATTTAGAAGGTGATTCTAATGCATGGATTGGAGGAAGACTAAGTAGTAATGTAGAAGTATTATGTAGATATACTTTTCTAAAAAAATTTAAAGAATTAATTGATAAAGGAATTGAATTTAATAAAGATGTTATAAATAAGATACTTTGTGATACATCTTCAGAGTTAGGTATAAATGCTCTATATGTTTTAACATCTATAGAAAGTATTTTTTATAATGCAAAACAGTATGATGATATTGTAAATAGAATAAAAGATTCGGAAATAGAAGATATTACTATTGAACAGTTTAAAGAGAATAGTATTAAAAAACATGATAAAGATATAAAAAAACTTGGTGAGATATCTGCTAACGGATATAATGTTATTATTAATTGTATAGAACATGCTATAGGAGCAACTCTTGGTTTTAAACTATATCAAAATATGTATGATAAAGATTATGATACAGAAGAGTTTAGAAATATAAATGCTAATATTCATAATTATTCAGTAGAGGATTTATTAACTATTCTTTCTTTAAAAGATAAAAATGGTTATAATAAAGATGAAATAAATAACATGAAAGAAGCTTTTCAAAAGAGATTAAAGAGGTTAGATAATGAATAAGGTTATTGTGATAGTAGGACCTACTGGAGTAGGAAAAACAAAACTTAGTATAGAACTTGCAAAACTACTTGATGGAGAAGTTATAAATGCTGATTCAACCCAGGTTTATAGAGGACTTGATATTGCAACAGCAAAAGTAACAGAAGAAGAAAAAGAAGGAGTAGTACATCATTTATTTGATATAAAGGATGTTAATGATAACTATACAGTATATGATTATCAAAAAGATGCAAGAAAAACAATAGAAGAAGTTCTTTCTAAAGGTAAAACTCCTATCTTAGTAGGAGGTACAGGTTTATATATAAAAGCTGCTTTATATAACTATGATTTAGATGAAGAAGATAGTGTTAATTTAGTAGATTTATCTAAAAATGATGAAGAGTTATATAATGAACTTATAAAGATAGATCCTAATACTGATATTCATATGAATAATCGTAAAAGAGTTATAAGAGCTTTAAATTACTTTTATAAAACTAATGAAACCTTAAGTAGTAAAGAAAAAGCTGATACTATTCTTTATGATGCTATATTTATAGGTCTTACTACTGATAGAGATACTCTGTATGAAAGAATAAATAGTAGGGTAGATATAATGGTTAAAAATGGACTTCTTGATGAAGCTAAAAATATTTATGAAAGTAATATACGTACTAAAGCTATTACTACTCCTATAGGATATAAAGAGTTATTTCCATATTTCGAAGGAGAAAGCTCTTTAGATGAATGTCTAGATAAAATAAAACAAAGTAGTAGAAGATATGCTAAAAGACAGTATACTTGGAATAACCATCAGTTTAATGTTAACTGGTTTAATGTTAACTTTAAAAACTTTGATGAGACTGTTAAAGAGATATATGATTACATTAAAAAAGAGACTAATTAGTTTGATTAGTCTCTTTTTTAATATTCATAATTATTGGTAATATAATAGGTTTTCTTTCAGTAGTTTCATAAATATATGATGAAAGTTCTTCAACTATTTGAGTTTTTATTTCAGTATAATTTATTGGACCATTTAACTTTTGATTAATTGCGTGTTTTGCAATATCTTCAAGTTTTTTAAGTACATCTAAATTTTCATTTACTTGGATAAATCCTCTTGTAGTGATATTTGGTGTTGTAAGTAATTTATTATTTACTGTATCTAAGTTAGCGATTACTACTACAATACCATCACTTGCCATAATTTTACGATCTTTCATAACAGCATTTGAAACATCACCGATACGATTTCCATCTACATATACATCTCCAGCTTGAACAAATCCTGCTTTTGTTATTTTACCTTTATATAGTGATAATACATCACCATTACCTAGTATAAAGGTATTTTCTCTTGGAATACCACAGTCTACTGCAATATCCGCATGAGCTTTTAACATTCTGTATTCACCATGTACTGGCATAAAGTATTTAGGATTAATTAATCTCATCATTAATTTTAATTCTTCTTTATTACCATGTCCTGATGTATGAATATCAGAAAGTAGGGTATTAGTATAAACTTTTACTCCTCTTAAGTATAGTTTGTTTACTGTTCTAGAAATACTTACTGCATTTCCTGGAATTGCACTTGATGAAAATACTACTACGTCATCACTTTGTAATTTAATTTGTCTATGTGATCCATTTGCTATTCTAGATAGAGCAGCAAGTGGTTCACCTTGTGAACCTGTACAAAGTAAACATACTTTATTTGGTTCAAGGTTATTTGCTTCTTCTGGAGATATAATTACATCTTTAGCAGTAATATATCCTCCTTGTATTGATATTTCTAAGTTATTTTCCATAGATCTACCAAATACAGCAATTTTACGTCCATTTTTCTTACAAGTATCAACTATATGTTTAAGTCTATATATATTAGATGCAAATGTTGCAATAATAATACGACTATCTTTATGTTTAATAAAAATATCTTGTAAAGCCTCATCAACTTTAGATTCACTTGTAGAGAATCCTTCATTAAGAGCATTAGTAGAGTCAGAAAGTAATAAACTTACTCCTTCTTTACCAATTTTACTCATTTTATATAGGTTTGCCATTGGCCCTATAGGTGTTAAGTCAAATTTAAAGTCACCTGTATTAACAATAGTACCATTTGGTGTATGTATACATATACCATGAGAATCTGGAATAGAGTGAGTAGTTCTAAAGAATTCAACAGAGATATTTTTAAATCTTACAAATGTATCTTCTGTAAAAACGAATAAATTCTTATATTGTATATTTCTTTCCTCTAATTTTTTTCTAATTAATCCGACTGCTTGATTTGGGGCATATATAACAGGTATATTTACCTGTTGTAATAAAAATGGAATACTTCCAATATGGTCTTCATGACCATGTGTTATAAATAAACCTTTAATTTTATTTTCATTTTTCTTTAAAAATGCATAATCTTGAATGACATAGTCAATTCCCATTAATTCTCCTGCAGGAAATATTACTCCTGAGTCCATAATTACGATTTCATTTCCATGCATTACACAGTACATATTCTTTCCAACTTCACCTAAACCGCCAAGTGCAAAGATTTTAGTATCTGCGCCATCAAAAAATTTCATATTTACTCCTTTCTTTTTGGTCTTTGAAAAATTAACTATATCATTATATATTATTTTTTTCGTTTTGTCTAGTTTATGGTTTTTATTTATGGTAAGATTAAAATGGTGATTATATGTACATACGTGGTTTAAAAAAAGATATATTTCGTTTAACACTTGGATTATTTATATTTCTTATAGTAATAATCTTTTTACTTATTAATATAGTTCATATTAGTTCAGAAACTTCAGAAGAAAAAGAGTTTAAAAAAGAAGTAAAAACTTTAATAAAAGATGTAAGGCTTAACTGTAATGATATGAAGATAAAGGGAATGCATCATATCCAAACATATAAACTTGATAGAGGTTATATAAATGGTATGGAAAATACTTATCCTTCTATAGAAAGAGGAAGTGTTTCGGTAAATGATAAATGTGATATAAGCTTACTTGTATTTAGTGAAAACTATATGGCTTATAAACATACTAGTTCAATACTTTTTGTAGATAAGACTAATTATAATGAATGTAAAATAGATGGAGAACTTGAAATAGGTAAAACTATGAAATGTTTAAGTCAGGAATTCTATGTAATAGATTTTGATGATAAAAATATTACTCTTCTTAGTATGTATACTATTGATCCTAAGTACAATGTTCAAGATAAAAACAATAGTATAAAAGTACCTTTTGATAAAGAAAATAATCGTAATTCATCTAATAATACTTACTGTGATAATCCTTTATATGGATGTAATGTATATGACTATAAAGATGGAATATTTAGTAATGGAAAAGTAACAGGTACTGTAAAAGAAGAATCTAGTATTAAATACTATGTAGATAGTTATGCTTATAAAATGAATTTAAAAGGTTTTAAATCAGTATCACTTTTAAGTATAGATGATTTAAAGAAAATAGGGTGTGATTTAGATAAAAAGACATGTACTAATACTACTTATGACTTTTTATATAGTACTGGTTACTGGACTGGCTCTTATTACTCAGGATCTAGTTCACTTGTATACCAAGTATTAAGTGATGGAACTATTAGTACAAATTATGCTTTATATGATAATTATTTAGGTATTAGACCAGTATTTAGAATAGAAAGATACTAGTATTTTCCTTTATATTAGTGTAAAATGTTTATAGATAGAAGGTGACTAGATGGGATTATTTGACAAATTTAAAAACCTTTTTACTTCTAAAGGAAAAGAAGAAGAAAAAGAAGTAAAAGAAGAATTAGAAGTTTATGACGAAGGACTTAAGAAAACAAGAAATACCTTTGTTAATAAAATAAGTATTTTAAATAGTAAATATAAAAAAGTAAGTGATGAGTATTTTGAAGAATTAGAAGAAATACTTATTATGGCTGATATTGGTGTTAATACAGTAATGGAGTTTATAGATAAACTTAAAAAACGTGTAAAACATGAAAATATCACTGATTCAAAAGATTTAATGGAAGTAATAGTTGATGAAATGTTTATTATCTATGTAGGTAATGATATTTTAACAAGTAAAATTAATTATTCAGATGATTTAACAGTAATTCTATTTGTTGGAGTAAATGGTGCTGGTAAAACAACTACTATTGGTAAGCTTGCTTATAAGTTAAAAAGTGAAGGTAAGAAAGTAATGATGATTGCTGGTGATACTTTTAGAGCTGGAGCAGTAGAACAAATAGAAGAGTGGGGTAAAAGAGTAGGATGCACTTGTATATCAAAAGAAACTACTGATGCAGCAAGTGTAATCTATGATGGACTTACTAAAGCAAAAGAAGAAAAATATGATGTAGTACTTGTTGATACTGCAGGAAGACTTCAAAATAAAGATGGTTTAATGAGAGAACTTGAAAAGATTAATAAAGTTATTGGTAATATAGTACCAGGAGCTCCTCACGAAACGCTTCTTGTTATTGATGCAACAACAGGACAAAATGGTATTAGTCAAGCTAAAAGTTTTAAAGAAATAACTAATATAACAGGTATAGTACTTTCTAAGTTAGATGGTACTGCTAAAGGTGGTATTGTACTTGCTATAAAAGAAGCAGTTAATATTCCAGTTAAATTTGTAGGTATGGGAGAAAAATTAACTGACTTAAGAGTATTTGATATTGAAAAATATATCTATGGTTTATTTAAAGATTTAGGTGAATAATATGTTTTTTAAAAAGAAAAATAAATTATTTAATATAATGACACTTATTCAAAACGTACTAGCATGTATAACAATTGTTATGGCTTTTGTAAATTTATTTGATAATTTACTAAGTACTGAACTAAATATAATGTTATCTTTATTTTTATTAGTATTTGGTTTTAATAACTATAAGTTTTATAAACTAAAATACTTAACAGTAGTGTCATTTATATTATCAATTTTATTAATACTAGGAGTGATTTTTTAATGGAAATGGATAAAGAGATATACTTATGTAGTTTATACGATTACTACGGAGTACTTCTTACAGATAAACAAAAAGAATACTTTGAGGATTATTATTTTAATAATCTAAGTTTATCAGAGATAGCAGAAAATAATGAAACTAGTAGAAATGCTATTCATAAACAAATAAAAGAAACTGAAAACAAATTACTTGCTTTTGAAGATAAATTAAAATTATGTCAAAAGTATGAAGAAATAAAAGAGGTAATAAAAGATTTACCAAGTGATATAAAAGAACAAATAGAAGAATTATTATAAAAGGGGAGAATAATATGTTTGGAAGTATAGTTTATTTAGATAATAACTTTGCTCATATTGAAATACCAGATGGTGTTCCAGTATCAGAAAACTTAATGAACTTACATGTTATCTTTGAAGATAACAGTAAAAAGATACTTGGAGAAGTAGCAGATTTTGATAAAAAAATAGTAAAAGTTAGATTCTTAGGTGAAATAGTTAATGGAAGATTTGTTGGTGGTGTAATTAGAAAACCAACTCTTCAAGCAAAATTAAGAATTATTAATAAAGAAGAACTTGGACTTATAGTAGGTGATGAAGGACCTGGTACTATGCAACTAGGTGTATCACCTTTATATAATGATTATCCTATTAGAATAAATATGAATGATTTATTTAGTAACCACTTTGCTATATTTGGTAATACTGGTTCAGGTAAATCATGTGGTGTCGCAAGACTACTTCAAAATGTATTCTATGATCCAGGATATATGCCATTTAAATCTAATTTCTTTATCTTTGATGCATATGGTGAATATCATAATGCTTTTAAAGATATTAATAAGATTAATCCTAATTATAACTTTAAATTTTTTACAACTAATTTAGAAGCACCAAAAGAAAACATATTATGTATTCCTTTATGGCTTCTAGGTAGAGATGATTATGCATTACTTTTACAAGCAGAAACACATTCTCAGCTTACTATAATTGAAAGTATGCTTAAGTATGTAAATATCTTTGTAAGTGATGATGAAACATCTAAAAAATTCTGTAACCATATAATTGCTAAAGCAATTATGGCTATTCTATTTACAAATCAAACTTGTGCTAGTAAGAAAAATGATGTATTTGGAGTACTAGCTACATGTTCTACTCCAGAATTTAACTTAGAAACAGTAGTTAAAGGAGTAGGTTATACTCGTAAATTTAGAGATTTATTCATTATAGATACAGCAGGACAATTCCCTGAAAGTAACTTAATGATTGAATATGTAACATCATTTATTGATGATAAACTAGATACATATGAATCTAAAACAATGAATTATTATACTTTAGAAGATCTAGAAAGAGCTCTTTCATTTACTTTAATTAGTGAAGGACTTTTAAAGAATGAAAAGATGTATAATGAAGCAGTAACTTTAAAAGTTAGATTACATGCTTTAGTTACTGGAGAAAACTCCGCATTCTTTAGATATCCTAAATTTATTACACTTGAAAATTATATAGCAAGTTTAATATCTATTAATGGTAAAAAAGCTCAAATAGTTAACTTTAACTTAGAAGAAGTAGATGATACTTTTGCTAAAACAATAACTAAGATTTATTCTAAAATGTTATTTGATTTTACTAAGAAATTAAGTGTAAGAGCATCTATACCATTCCATATATTCTTAGAAGAAGCACATAGATATGTACAAGCAGATAATGATAGATTCCTTCTTGGTTATAATATATTTGAACGTATAGCTAAGGAAGGAAGAAAATATGGTTTAATATTTAACCTTATTTCTCAAAGACCAGTAGAATTATCTGACACAGTTATATCTCAAACAAGTAACTTCTTAATCTTTAAGATGAACCATCCTAGAGATCTAGAATATATTGAAAAGATGTTACCAAATATTAGTAAAGAAGTAGTTGAAATGCAAAAATCACTTCAACCAGGTTCTTGCGTAGCATTTGGTAAAGCATTTAAAATACCTATGATAGTTAAGATGGAAATGCCAAATCCAGAACCATATAGTAGTAACTGTGATGTTTATAACATGTGGCAGGTAAAGAGAAATGGTTAAGGGTAGAAAACTATTTAAAAAGAAAAATAAAGACTTACCAGTTAAACTAAATAGTCTAGTTTATGATGATGGTAAATCTAAAGTTCCTGCAACAGTAATCTTTATAATTATTCTTTTAATGGGCGCTTACGTAATCCATGATCAGTTTTATAAAGATAAAAGTAAATATAATAACTATGTAGTAGATGATATTACTGATATTAGAATTGATAATACTAAAGAATATGTATATAAAGATAATGATAAAATAGTTATTAATATGAATAAAGAAGAACTAAGAACTTTAGAATCTAATCTTAATACTGGTGATAATACATTTGATATATTTATATCAAATGATGTAGTATCAATAATTAGTTATGAAGAGAATAATTACTATACATATAATATAGATAAGAAATATGGAACTATTTATGATATAAATACTTTATTAAGTAAATTTTCTATATATGATGAAGAAAGTATATCAAAAGGAGATAGTACAGCATATTTCGTAAATAATAACTGTTTAGGTCTTATATATAAAGATGAAGAAAATACATTAGGATATAGCTCATCTTTAACACATAATTGCATAAAATAAGCGGATTTCCGCTTTTTTTATGCTATTTTATTAAAAAACTTGTTCACATTTTATAAATTGTGTTATAATTAACACGTAGCAATTTTTATGTCTCGCTAGCTCAGTTGGTAGAGCAACTGACTCTTAATCAGTGGGTCCAGGGTTCGAGTCCCTGGCGGGACACCATTTTATAAATGAATTACCAGTTGGTAATTTTTTTTATTATATGATATAATACGCCGTATCGAGGGGATATTATGGTTAACAAGCTAAATATCAATAAAGCTAATAGAAATTTATTTATAAGTGAAATAAATGATAAGGAATCAAAGTTTAATTCTAAGTATCCTAAAATAGTAGAAAGACAAAAAACTGTTATAGGAGTATCATTAAATCCATATTCACAATATAGAAAAATAGTTACTGATTTATCTGATAAATTAGAAGAAGATGGACTATATTATTTTGCAAATGAATTTCCTTATAGAGATGAATTAGAATTAGTCTTAAAAGACTACTGTGAAACTCAAAGTACTAAGGCTTTTGTATATCAAAACTTTATGTATGATTTTGATATAACTTATAAAAGATTAAGACTTATAAAAGCTTATTTATCTGCATCTAAAGCCGCTAAAGTAATAAATGAGTATATAATAAATGCGGCAAATATGAAAATATTTGATATTAACCTTGTATTAGATCAACTTGGTAAATTAAGATATAGCGATGATACTATTACTCAAAGTGCAACAGCAGTACTTTTTAAAGAATATATGGATAAAGGAGATTCCTTCGTAACTCCTTGTCAGTTCTTACTTGAACACGATAGAGAATTATTTGAAAAAACTTATTTAAAAGATACATTTATGGAGTATTATCCACAATTTAAAGAATTAGCAGTAGCTAGTGATAATAAACATCAATTAGTAAAGAAAGATGAAAGCAAATAGCAAGTAATCTTTTTTTAATTTTTGCTTGCATTTATATACCAATTTGTATATAATAATTTTTGCAAAGAGGGCATTTTTAAAAAATGTTTGTAATTTGTAAAAAAGTACTTGTCAAACCAAGTAAAATATAATATAATGAAGTAGTCGTTGACAAATTAAATGGGCCTGTAGCTCAGCTGGTTAGAGCGCACGCCTGATAAGCGTGAGGTCGATGGTTCAAGTCCATTCAGGCCCACCATTTAGTTTAGCTATATGGAAAACTAGTTAATAACAAATAGATCTTTGAAAATTGAATAGTACTTGTCGCAAAGTAAACAAAAATTGTAAGGTAAAGAAACAAAGAGTGCACGGTGAATGCCTTGGCACTAGGAGCCGATGAAGGACGTAACTAACGACGATACGCTACGGTGAGCTGTAAGTGAGCTACGACCCGTAGATTTCCGAATGAGGAAACTCACTAGTTTGAAGAACTAGTATCTTCAAGTGAATTCATAGCTTGTTGAGGGGACACCCAGGGAACTGAAACATCTAAGTACCTGGAGGAAAAGAAAGAAATTCGATTCCCAAAGTAGAGGCGATTGAAATGGGAAAAGCCCGTTAGAATCAAGAGTTATAAAATTTTAGTATAGTTGAATGTTCTGGAATGCTCAACGATACAAGGTGAAAGTCCTGTAAGCGAAATACTAAAATCTCTTCTAACATAGAGTAAGGCGGGACACGTGGAATCCTGTCCGAATATAGCGAGGACCATCTCGTAAGGCTAAATACTACCTAGTGACCGATAGTGAACCAGTACCGTGAGGGAAAGGTGAAAAGAACCCCGGGAGGGGAGTGAAAAGAACCTGAAACCATGTACTTACAATTAGTTAGAGCCCGTTAATGGGTGATAGCGTGCCTTTTGTAGAATGAACCGGCGA
>JAEEGL010634530.1_pt1 | contig 11407 bp, 7 predicted proteins | sample 9134231 | NCBI WGS metagenome assembly JAEEGL01 (sample SAMN16246548, study PRJNA631951) | gut metagenome | biome: gut microbiome; feature: rumen; material: fiber-attached | host: Bos | place: Iran: Karaj | collected 2018-10
GGTCGAGGTACACAGAAACGGCAAAATCCATCAGATGAAATTCGCGCGCGGGGAAAACACCCAGGAAATGAAGAATATCGGCGACACCGACCACACCGGCACTCACGTCAGATTCAAGCCCGACCCGGAAATGTTTACCGACACTCTCGAATACAGCTACAAGACGCTCTTTGAGCGTATGCGCGAGGAGGCGTTCCTCAACGCGGGCCTCACAATCACGATTACCGACTCCCGCCCCGAAAACGCGGGCAGACCCGAAAAAGAGCGCATGGCCACCATGTGCTATGAGGGCGGTATCAACGAGTATGTCCAGTTCCTCAACAGGCACAAGACTCCCGTTCACGAGGATATAATCTATCTCTCGGGCAAAAAGGATGACATCCTCGCGGAGCTCGCCTTCCAGTATAACGATTCATACGAGAAAAAGCTCGTATCATTCGCAAACAACGTGCGCACTCCCGAGGGCGGCATGCACGAGGTCGGCTTCAGCAGAGCTCTCACCAACGCGCTGAATAAATACGGAAAGAATAACAAGATAATCAAAGAGGGCGGCATAAGCGGCGAAGACGCTCAGGAAGGCCTTTCCTGCGTAATCTCGGTCAAGCTCACAAACGCCCAGTTTGAAGGCCAGACAAAGGCAAAGCTCGGCAACCCCGAGGTAAGGACTCTTGTGAATTCGCTCGTCTCCGAAGGCCTCGAGCAGTATTTTGACGACAACCCCAAAGTGGCGAGAATCATCCTCGAAAAAGCTCTCAACGCCAACAGGGCCAGAGAGGCCGCGAGGAAGGCAAGGGAAACCGTCAGAAGAAAGAACGGCCTTGAGAGCGGGCAGATGCCCGACAAGCTCCTCGACTGCAACGAAAAAGACCCCTCGCTGTGTGAAATCTACATCGTCGAGGGCGATTCGGCAGCCGGCTCCGCCAGCCAGGGCAGAGACTCGAGATTCCAGGCGATACTCCCGATGTGGGGTAAGATGCTCAACGTTGAAAAAGCAAGGATAGACAAGGTTTACGGCAACGACAAACTCAGCCCGCTGATTGTCGCCTTCGGCTGCGGCATAGGCGAGGATTTCAATATCGAAAAGCTCCGCTATCACAAGATAGTCATCATGAGCGATGCCGACGTTGACGGCGCTCATATAAGGACTCTTCTTTTAACATTCTTTTTCAGATTCATGCGCCCGCTCATTGAGCACGGCTATGTTTACTCGGCAGTTCCCCCGCTCTATAAGCTCTCAAAGGGCAAAACCCAGCGCGTGGCTTATTCCGATGACGAGAGAGACGCCGTCTCAGCCGAGCTCAGAGGCGACAAGGCGGATGCCAAGATAGACATCAGCCGCTTCAAAGGTCTCGGTGAAATGGATCCTCACGAGCTCTGGGAGACCACGATGAATCCCGAAACGCGCACGCTGAGAAGAATCACTCTCGCCGACGCGGAGCTCGCGGACGAAATCTTCACCCTGCTTATGGGCGAAGAAGTTGACCCCAGGCGCGAGTGGATAGAAGAAAACGCACAGTATGTTGTTAATCTTGATATTTAAGGAGGTGGCATTATGGCTCACAAAAGAGATTACAAACCCGAAGACATACTTTTCCCCAACCAGGTCATTACCACCTCGGATATAGTACCCGAAATGAAATCGGCGCTGCTCGACTACGCGATGTCAGTCATAGTCGACAGAGCGCTGCCCGATGTGAGAGACGGCCTCAAACCCGTTCACCGCAGGATTCTCTACACTCTCTTTGAGGATAATCTCACATCCGACAAGCCCTTCAAGAAATCGGCCACCTGTGTCGGCGACGTGCTCGGCAAATACCATCCGCACGGCGACACTTCGGTCTATGACGCCATGGTGCGTCTTGCTCAGGATTTCTCGATGAGATACATGCTCGTTGACGGCCACGGCAACTTCGGCTCCGTTGACGGAGACCCGCCCGCCGCTTACAGATACACGGAGGCGAGACTGAGCAAAATCAGCAATTACATGCTCGAGGATATCGAGAAGGATACTGTTGACTGGACCCCGAATTTCGACGAGAGCTGCAAGGAGCCGAAGGCCCTGCCATCAAGATTCCCGAATCTGCTCGTAAACGGCTCCCAGGGTATCGCCGTCGGTATGACGACCAGCATACCGCCCCACAATCTCAGAGAGACGATAGACGCCTGTATCTGCGTGCTCGACAACCCCGAAGCGACACTCGACGATATGATGCAGTATCTCAAGGGCCCCGATTTCCCGACAAAGGGAATCATCATGGGCAGAGCCGGCATCAGAGCCGCCTACGCCACCGGCAGAGGCAAGGTCGTTGTCAGGGCGAGAGCCGAGTTTGAGGAATACGGCAAGGATAACCGCACAAGAATCATCGTCACAGAGCTCCCCTACATGGTGAAGAAGCGCGCGCTCATCAAAAAGATTGCCGACCAGGTCAGAGACAAGAGAATTGACGGCATCTCCGATTTAAGGGATGAGAGCGACAGAAACGGCATGCGTATAGTTATCGAGCTCAAGAGAGACGCGAACGCACAGGTGGTGCTCAATAAACTCTATAATCAGACAGAGATGCAGTCCTCCTTCGGCATTATAATGCGCGCTCTCGTAAACGACCAGAAGCAGCCGAAAATCCTTACTCTCAAAGAGTATTTTGACGAATACATTGCTTTCCAGGAGCAGGTTATCCGCAGAAGGACAAAGTTCCTGCTCAACAAGGCTCTCGAGAGAGCCCATCTGCTCGAAGGTCTCATCACGGCTCAGGATAATATCGACGAAGTCATACACATCATCCGCCACAGCTATGATGACGCCAAGCAGAAACTCATGGAACGCTTCTCGCTCGACGATGTTCAGGCGCAGGCAATCCTCGATATGCGACTCAAGGCCCTGCAGGGACTTGATCACGAGAAGCTTGAGGCGGAATACAAAGAGCTTGAAGAAAAGATTGCATATTACCGCTCTCTTCTCTCCGATGAGAATATGCTCAAGGGAGTGCTCAAGGATGAGCTCACCGCGATAAGAGACAAATTCGGAGATGACAGAAGAACAGAGATAGTCGATGTCAGCGGAGAGGTTGATATCGAGGATCTCATCCCCGAAGAGGAGTGCGTATTCACGCTCACCGAGATGGGCTACATCAAGAGAACTCCCGCTTCGGAATACAGACAGCAGGGCAGAAACGGCAGAGGCTCGAGAGGTGTCAAGACAAGAGATGAAGACACCGTCAAGACGCTCTTCACCTGCTCCACGCACGATTTCATAATGTGCTTCACCAATCAGGGCAGAGCCTTCCGTATCAAGGGATATGAGATTCCCGAGGGCTCAAAGAACGCCAAGGGCACAAATGTCGTAAATGTGCTGCAGATCAATCAGGGCGAGAGAATCACCGCGATGATAAAGGTGCCGAATTTCGGCGAAGAGGATGTATTCCTCGTAATGCAGACGAAGAAGGGCGTTATCAAGAAGACTTCGCTCGACAACTTCAAAAATCTGCGCAAGGTCGGTATCAGGGCCATCAATCTCGGCGAGGATGACGAGCTCGGCTGGGTACGCCTGACGGACGGAGAGCAGACGCTCTTCATAGGCACAAAATACGGCAGACTGCTCTATATTGACGAAAAGAGCGTCAGAAACATGGGCCGTACGGCGGCGGGCGTGAGAGCCATCCGTCTCAAGAATGATGACGACTGCGTTGTCGGCATGGATGTCAAGCAGGATGACCGCCCGGTGGTAACGATTACCGAAACCGGCAAGGGCAAGCTCCTCGAGGGCGGCAGGCTCTTTGACACACACGGCAGAGGCACTGCGGGCCAGCTCAACATGAAGGTTGACAAGACCGGCTTTGTCATCAGCGTTCAGTCCGTCAACCCCGATGACGACCTTATGCTCATCACTCTCAACGGCGTTATCATAAGGATTCCCGTTGACTCGCTCAGCGTTCAGGGCAAATACGCCACCGGCACAAAGGTTATCCGCCTCGACGAGGGAGACAAGATAATTTCGGCAATCTCCGTCGCCAGAGAGGAAGCGGAGGAAACCGAAGGCGAAGATGCCCCGGAGGAGACCGCAGAGGCCGGAGAAAACACCTCACCGGCAGAAACTGAAGAAAACAGTTGATTTATTATAAAAATACAAGTATAATTGTTCTATTATTTAATAATCATTTATCCGTCCACTCACCATTTGATGAAAAGCGAGGGAATTTATGAAAATAGCATTGATAGCACACGACGCGAAAAAAGAGCTTATGGTTCAGTTCTGCATCGCCTACTGCGGCATTCTCAGCAGACACACTCTCTTTGCAACGGGCACTACCGGCAAGGTGGTATCCGAGGCTACCGGTCTTGAAATCAACAGATTTTTAAGCGGCTCACAGGGCGGAGACCAGCAGATAGCATCGAGCATTGCGTGCAACGAGATAGACCTGCTGCTTCTCTTCAGGGATCCCCTTACCGCAAAAGACAACGAGCCGAACGAAGCTACGCTGCTTCGCCTTTGCGATGTACACAACATTCCCGTCGCGACCAATATCGCGACCGCAGAAGCTCTTATCCACTCGCTCGCCAGAGGCGACCTCGACTGGAGAAATATTGTTAACCCCACTAAGTAAAGGACTGATTTGATTGGCTTTATTGACCAAGGCGGTAAAGGGCACCCAGGATATGCTCCCCGGGGAGACCGGCAAGCAGAGATATCTTGAAAACATGCTCTTTGAAACCGCCGGAAGTTTCGGATTCAGAGAAATAAGGACTCCGGTATTCGAGCACACCGAGCTGTTTCAGCGCGGAGTAGGCGAAACCACCGATGTTGTCCAGAAAGAAATGTATACCTTCGATGACAAGGGCGGCAGATCAATCACGCTCAGACCCGAGGGCACTGCAGGCGCGGTCAGGGCGTTCCTCGAGCACGGCCTTTTCAATGAGGCGATGCCGCAGAAGCTCTGCTACCTGCTCAGCTGTTACAGATACGAGAAGCCCCAGGCAGGCCGCTGGAGGGAATTCCAGCAGTTCGGCGTGGAGATGTTCGGCTCCGCCTCCCCTCAGGCGGACGCGGAGGTCATCAGCGTTGCCTATCAGATATTCGAGTATCTTCAGATAAGCGGGCTTGAGCTTCAGCTCAACTCAATCGGCTGCCCCGAATGCAGGAAGAAATATCACGCGGCTCTCAAGGAGTATTTTGAGGGCTTCAGGAGCGAGCTGTGCCCAACATGCAACGAGCGCCTTGACAAAAACCCGATGCGCATACTCGACTGCAAGAGCCCCGTATGCAAAGGCATAGCCGAAAATTCACCCGTCATAATCGACTATCTCTGTGATGAGTGCAGAGAGCATTTTGAGGGCGTGAAGAAATATCTCGGCGCAATGGGTATTGAGTTTACGGTAAATCCCCGTATTGTCAGAGGCCTTGATTATTACACACGCACCGTTTTTGAATTCGTTTCGGATTCCATCGGCGCTCAGGGCACCGTGTGCGGAGGCGGCAGATATGACGGGCTTGTAGAGGAGCTCGGCGGCCCCAAAACCCCCGCTCTCGGATTCGGTATGGGTACGGGGCGCCTCAGGCTGCTCATGCAGGCTCAGGGCATCGAGCTGCCCGGCGACAAGGAATGCGATATCTACATCGCCCCCATGGATGACGACGCTCTGATCAAAGCGATGGAAATTGTCAGCGAGATGCGCTCGGACGGAGTATGCGCCCAGACAGACGTTGTCGGCCGCTCTCTCAAGGCGCAGATGAAATACGCCGACAAAATCGGCGCTCAGTACACCGCCGTTCTCGGCAGCGACGAGCTTCAGAAGGGCCTTGTCAATGTCAAGAATATGAAGACCGGCAAGGTCACCGAAATGGCAATTGACGATCTTAGCGAAAAATTCATATCGATGTCGCTTAACGACGCCATAGGCGATTTCGGCGATATCGACGACACGGCGGCCGTTATTGAAGGTTTTCTCGGAAAGAAGGATTGATATTATGGATTTTATGACCGGTTTAAAAAGAACCGATTACTGCGGTAATCTCAGAATTACCGACGCCGGCAGAGAGGTTACCGTCGCCGGCTGGGTACAGAGGCAGAGAGACCTCGGCGCTCTTATATTCATTGATTTAAGAGACAGAAGCGGAATAATCCAGCTCGCGTTTGACGAGAGCACCGATAAAGAGATATTTGACAAAGCATTCACGGCAAGAAGCGAATTCGTGCTCATGGCAAAGGGAACTGTCAGGGAGCGTTCTTCAAAGAATCCCGAAATCCCCACGGGTGATATTGAGATAGAGGTTACAGATCTGAGAGTGCTCGCAAAGAGCGAGACTCCCCCGTTTGAGATTGCGGAAAACAGCCAGACCTCCGAGCTCACGAGGCTCAAATACAGATACCTCGATTTAAGGCGCCCGGATTTACAGAAGAATATTCTCATGCGCCACAAGATAGCCAAGATTACCCGTGACTATTTCGATGAAAACGGATTCGTTGAGATTGAAACCCCGATTCTCATAAAATCCACTCCCGAAGGAGCGAGAGACTATCTTGTTCCCTCGAGAATCCACAAGGGCAAATTCTACGCCCTGCCGCAGTCCCCTCAGCTCTACAAACAGCTCTCAATGGTAGCGGGATTTGACAGATACATGCAGATTGCCCGCTGCTTCAGAGATGAGGATTTAAGAGCCGACAGACAGCCGGAATTCACACAGATAGACCTTGAAATGTCGTTTGTCGATATGGAGGATGTGCTCGCAATCGGCGAAGGATACATTCAGAGAGTATTCAAAGACGCTCTCGGAGTTGACATTCCCCTGCCCCTGCCGCGCCTTACCTACAAAGAGGCGATGGAGCGCTACGGCTCGGACAAGCCCGACACGAGATACGGCCTTGAAATCAAAGACCTGACGGATGCCGTAAGAGGCAGCGAATTCGTTGTTTTCGCGGGAGCGATCAATGACGGTGGCTCTGTCAGATGCATAAACGTAAAGAATTCCTACGATGTCCTCACGAGAAAAGAGATTGACAAGCTCACCGAGACAGCGAAGGGCAGCGGAGCGAAGGGTCTCGCCTATATCAGAATGGCTCCCGACGGCACATACAACGCCTCATTCGCGAAATTCATGACAGAGGATGAGATGAACGCCATCCTCACCGTCTCCGGCGCGCAGGCGGGCGATGTGATACTCATTATAGCAGACAAAAAGAATTCACTTGTTCTCTCTGTTTTGGGTGCACTCCGCCAAATCGCCGCCAAAAAGCTTGACATTATCCCCGAAAATCAATACAATCTGCTCTGGATTACGGAGTTCCCGTTCTTTGACTGGGATGAAGAACTCGGGCAGTTTGTGGCAATGCACCACCCGTTCACGGCTCCGATGGATGAATGCCTCGATTATCTTGAAACAGACAAGGCAAATGTCAGGGCAAAAGCTTATGATATGGTGCTCAACGGCATTGAGCTCTGCTCCGGCTCCATCAGAATCACCAATCCCGACCTTCAGGGCAGGATATTCTCGCTGCTCGGTCTGAGCGATGAAGAGGCACACAATAAATTCGGCTATCTGCTCGACGCCTTCAGATACGGCGCTCCGCCTCACGGCGGAATGGGTCTGGGCCTTGACCGTCTTATCATGCAGATGCTCGGCTGCGAATCACTCAGGGATGTAATTGCTTATCCCAAAGTACAGAATGCTTCCGAGCCGATGACGGACTGCCCCGCCGAAGTTGACGGACTGCAGCTTGACGATTTAGGTATATCAATAATTAATTCTATAGAATAAACCGAAAGAAGGAAACCATTATGGCAAGAGTTTACAATTTTTCAGCAGGCCCCTCAATGCTCCCCGAGAGCGTGCTCAACAGAGCCGCCGAGGAAATGCTTGACTGCAACGGCACAGGTCAGTCCGTGCTTGAGATGAGCCACCGCTCAAAGGCGTTTGAGCCCATCATTTACGGCGCGTTTGACCTTTTCAGAGAGGTCCTCAACGTTCCCGAAAACTACAAGATTATTTTCTGCCAGGGCGGCGCTTCCACCGCTTTCGCAGCTATCCCGCTCAACTTCATGAACGGCAGCCGTCAGGCTGATTATGTGCTCTCGGGTCAGTTCTCTACAAAGGCATACAAAGAGGCGCAGAAATACGGCGATGTAACCGCCGTTGCATCCTCAAAGGAGCAGAATTTCTCCTGCATCCCCGAGCTCGACAAATCAAAATTCAATCCCGATGCGGATTATTTCTATATCTGCCAGAATAACACAATCTACGGCACACGCTTCACCACTCTGCCCGATACAGGCAATGTTCCCCTCATCGCAGACGTTTCATCATGCTTCCTTTCCGAGCCGATGGATGTTTCGAAATACGGCGTAATCTACGGCGGCGCTCAGAAGAACGTAGCCCCCGCAGGCCTTACCGTAGTTATAGTCCGCGAGGATCTGCTCGGTCACGAGAGACCGGAGACACCCGCAATGCTCAACTACAAGCTGATGGCCGATAACGACTCGATGTACAATACTCCCCCCTGCTACTCAATCTACATGTGCAAGCTCGTGCTTGAGTGGATAAAGGGTCTCGGCGGTCTTGAGGCTCTCAAGGCGCGCAACGAAAAGAAAGCTCAGATTCTCTATGATTTCATCGATTCGAGCAATATGTTCCACAACCCCGTAAAGAAGAGCGACCGCTCAATGATGAATGTCACATTCGTGACCGACAGCGACGAGCTCAACGCAAAATTCGTTTCGGAAGCCGCTGCCGCAGGTTTCGTAAACCTCAAGGGCCACCGCTCCGTAGGCGGTATGAGAGCGAGCATCTACAACGCGATGCCGGTTGAGGGCGTCGAAAAGCTCGTTGAATTCATGAGCGACTTTGAAAAGAACAACTGAGGTATATCAAATGTATAATATTCTTACACTCAATAAAATATCAAAGATCGGTTTATCCGTTCTTGACACCGCAAAATACGCATGCGCTGATTCATTTGACGCTCCCGACGCGATTCTTGTCCGCTCGGCGGCCATGCACGAAATGAAGCTCGATGATAAGACTCTCGCCGTCGCGAGAGCGGGCGCGGGCGTCAACAACATCCCCGTTGCCGATTACGCTGACGCGGGCGTTGTGGTATTCAACACCCCCGGCGCAAACGCAAACGCCGTAAAAGAGCTCGTTATCTGCTCTCTCTTTCTCGCTTCGAGAAAAATCGCGGCCGCCTATGACTGGTGCAAGACTCTCAAGGGCGAGGGCGACGCTGTAGGAAAGCTCGTCGAAAAGGGCAAATCACAGTTCGCGGGCCCCGAAATCCTCGGCAAGACCCTCGGCGTTGTCGGCATGGGAGCAATCGGAGCTCTCGTTGCAGATTCGGCAGCGGCTCTCGGCATGAGCATCATCGGCTTCGACCCCTTCCTCCCCGATTCAAAGAAAGCGGAGTTTGAGGCAAAGGGATATAAAATCACAGCCGATATAAACGATATATGGACTTCATCCGATTACATCACTCTTCATCTTCCTCTCAACGACGCCACAAGAGGCACCGTAAACAAAGAGAGCATCGCAAAGATGAAAGACTCAGCGAGAATCCTCAACTTCGCCAGAGGCGAGCTCGTAGATTCTGCTGACCTTCTCGAAGCGCTTGACAGCGGCAAAATCGGCGCCTATGTCACCGACTTCCCGGCTGATGAGCAGATAGGCCACCCGGGCGTTACCGCCATCCCCCATCTCGGAGCATCCACTCCCGAGAGCGAAGACAACTGCGCGGTAATGGCGGCAAACGAAGTATCCGCATACCTCGAAAAGGGCGAAATCCTTCACTCGGTCAATTATCCCGACGCGGCTCTTCCCGAGACATTCACGGTAAGAACCTGCTTCCTTCACAATGAGGACGGCGGTTTCGCGGATAAGGCCGCGAAGGCTGCAGAAAATTCAGGAGCAAAAATCGAAAACTGCTTCACGGCGGCTAAAAAAGGCAAAGGATATACCGTTATTGACACAGACAAAGAATTTGATGTATCAGGTATTGAAGCAATAAGAATTCGTGTAATAAAATAATTACGGAGGAATTTTTATGAAAAAGTATCTTGCTGTTATTCTTGTATTCGCAATGATTTTCGCTCTCGCTGCCTGCGGAGCCAAAGACAGCGGCGAAACAACCGCTGCTCCCGAAGAGACAACTGAGGAAATCACCGCCGCTGCGGCAACCGAAGAAGAGGCGGCCGCGACTCAGGAGGCTGCAGAGCCCGCAACGCCGGAAGAGGAAACTCAGGCTGAAAAAGAAACCGAAGCTACTCCCGAAGACGCGGCAACCGAAGAAGAGCCCGAAGAAAAGAAAATACCCGGCACAACAGCCGAGATTCTCGAAGGATACAACGCCGCAGTCAACGGCGCTGTCAGCTCGAAAGCGGGATTTTCCAAGGAGCGCTACACCGATAACGCGAATTACAACATGGGCGTTGCTCTGAACACTTTCAAGAGCCTTGTTGAGAAATTCATCGGCATCGGCGAAAAGAACAAATACTCCGAAACAGTGCAGAAAGGCCAGTGGGCTGACGACATTCAGCACCAGTATCTTCGCGCGAGCACTCTTACGGAAAATGACATCAAGAGCGCCGAGTGCACCGAGGACGCAGACGGCTATACTCTGACACTCTACATCAAAGACGGCTCGAGTGTCGGCAACAAGAACTCAAAGCAGAGCCAGAACGCGATTGACAAATGCGGTATCTGCGTAGGAAACGAAGACAAGAACTACTACGACCACAAGAGCGGCCCCGTCATCTATGACGCGATAGGCGGCACATTTGAGAGCGCGGAAATCAAAGAGAGCTACTCAAACGCCAAGGCAGTGGCAAAGCTTGATAAAAACGGCAATCTTGTTTCGCTCACCGTGACATTCAATATCAGCGTTGATATCTCTGTTCCCGTAGGTAACGGTACTGCGACAGGCACCTCGCACGTAATTTATAAAGACTTTAAATACTAATAGTAAAAAGCCCGCTTCGGCGGGCTTTTTTTAATGTGCAATGTGCAATTAGCAATGTGCAATTGTTAATTAGTAATTAGTAATGAGTAATTAGTAATTGAGGGTCGCTTCGCTCCGAGTTGTATATGATGGTTGTTCAGAGCACCATTGGCCCTCTCCGGGAACGGAGAGGGTGGATTGCGAGTGAAACGAGCAAGACGGGTGTGGCGAATGCGTGAGCATCATATAATCGGAGCGGATTTATCCGCGGTCTCACCTGTCGGTTCGGTCGGTGCTTCTGCCTTCGGCAGAGGTCTTCACCGAAGACCCGCACCCCGAAATTCCGCATTCCGCATTAAACGTGCTCCCTCGCTTTGCCCGGGATGACAAGCGGCAGCCGAAGGCGGCCTGCCAAGCACACTTTTCCCCCAACGAAAAAACAAAACTGTCCGCAGGCCGGTTCACAGTCTGCGGGCAGTTTTTTCTTA
>JAEEGL012534995.1_pt1 | contig 11407 bp, 9 predicted proteins | sample 9134231 | NCBI WGS metagenome assembly JAEEGL01 (sample SAMN16246548, study PRJNA631951) | gut metagenome | biome: gut microbiome; feature: rumen; material: fiber-attached | host: Bos | place: Iran: Karaj | collected 2018-10
AGAATTACTCTGACATATCTGTTTGAAGCAATAAACAACTGCTGCAGAGAGCCTGAGTTTATGGCAGAAGAGGTACTAAGACTCTTTGAAAATGATCCGCTTATTGTATTCTTTGACCAATATCAGAGGTATCATACACTGGCACAGATGTTAAGGGAATGCAAAAGGCTGATTGGAAAAGATATTGTGACAATTCTGGAAGTGGGTTCAAACAGTAATCTGAACCTGGAAAAAGAAGATACTGTAGATGATATTCAGTATTCAGATCTGGAGGTCCCTGAGGAAAGGGTATTCGACAACAGGTATTTTGCGGCTGATGCCACCGATTTAAGAAGTATAGCTGATGACTCCTATGATTTTTGTATTTCGTCTGATGTATTGGAACATGTTCCTGCTGATAAGCGAAGCAGTTTTATAAGTGAACTCTTAAGAGTGTGCAAATCTGCAGTACTAATCTGCTTTCCACAGGGAAGGCCGGAAGTGGTACAGGCTGAAAAAGATGTAAATGAAGCCAGTAAAAAAGTATGGGGAGTGGAGAATTTCTGGCTTAAGGAGCACGAAGAAAATGGGCTCCCTGACAGGAAAGAAATAGAGGCCCTTCTGGATTCTCGGAATATCAGCTATAAGGCCATTACCCACGGATCCTTGGAAATGTGGAAGAAAATGCAGACTATGTGCGCTTTCCTTGATAAAGAGGAGTACAGACAGATTGTATCCGATGCTAATCTAGAGTATAACAGGGTAGTCTATCCAATTGACTTTGGAGATGTGGATTACAGAGTCTTTTATGCCATTATCAAAGACAAAGAAAAGCTTAAAGATTTTAGCTTTGAACAGATATTTAATATTCAAAAAGAAAGTAGCGATAATGTTCAAACACCCTGTATTGACAGGGCAAATGAGCTCTTGAATCTATGATTCAGGAGCTCACATTTTTGTTATTTTATGCTATCCAGATACCGGATCAGAGATATTGCATCCTCTTCAAAGCGCTTCTTTTCTGATGCGATGAACTCCCTGTAGCTTTTAAACTTTTCCTGATGCTCTGCGAAATTATCACATATGTTGTGAAGCAGCACATCTATTTCTTCCAGCTGATCCTTTGGTGAATCAAATTTGTATTCGGAGGGGATTGGAACATCCTCATCATAGGCTGCAGCGCCTTTTTTATTGGTAATCACGCAGCATCCGTTGGCAGCAGCCTCGCGTGGGATTCTGTCTTTTCCCGGATGATTGCCAAAGTCTACGTAAATCTTTCCGGCTTCCATAAGAAGTATCATGTGTTCAACGTCGAGATTAACAAGAGGAATCCATTTGAGCCAGGATGCTTTATCAATCAGAGGCTTGAGGTCCTCATAACCTTTTGCCGGGTTGTAGAGAGCAATGTTTTCCCTAAACTGAGCAGGGTATATGAATTTGCCGTGCTCATCATTGATGTAGTCTGAAAGATACATACCATTGGGATTATCCAGCTTTTTATTTACATAATCCATTGAATAGTATGACTGGAAGAGATGAAGGCACACGTTTTCGCGGATATATGGAAGATTGGACTCTTTGGTAGATTTAATATAGTTATCTACACTCATCCACCATAAAACTTTCTTCGCATTTCCCACATAGGGCATGCTCAGTGTTAAGCCTTCCGGGAAAATGACTACGGCTTCGTCACTGCATAGAAGGTCCTTATTTGAAACATGGGTGGTTTCATACTTTTCATAGGGGGAAGGTGCCGGCGCGTCAATTGCAAGTGCTTTATCAAATGGCGCACTGACATCCACATAGCACATGGAGGCTTTTACTGAAGTTAGTCTGTTAATGGCGCAGCATAGCTGATGGGACAGCTCCGGACCGCCGCTTGTATGATTTGCTGGAGCAAGAATATAGATATGCATATTGTGACCTCGAAACGAGCATAATTACAGAAATGCTTCTTGATGATATTATATCAAATAATGTGCGCATTATGGTATATAATAGTATTATGATAAGTGTTGTCATTCCGTTTTTTGACGAGAAAAGAGACATAGAAAGATCTGTGGATTCTATACTCAGCCAGAGAAATGTGAGTAAGTGTGCAGAGATCATAATTGTGAATGGCTGCGGTGCAGATTCCGGAAAAAGGCTTGAAAAGCTTGAGAGGAAAAGACCCGAATCCATTCTTATTGTCATGCCCGAAGAAGACTGTAATAAGGCAGCACTGCTCAACATCGGAATGAGCTACATAAATGGAGAATATCTTTTGTTCCTTAATCCCGGAGATGAGCTTAACAGAGAACTGTTTTTTAACATCAGAAGGCTTTCGGATAAAAAAACGCCCGATATCATATCCTACGGGATGACCAGGACACTATCGGCTTTTGAATATTTCGAATATGAACCTTTTGATAAAGAGAGCTTTTCTGTTATTAATCTTGAAGATTCTTATAAGAGAAAAGCGTTTTTATCCGGTGATAATTGCAATGAACATTATCTGTGTAATGCCTTTAATACGGATTTCCTTAGAACCATAGGACTGAAATTCTCTGAGGATGCACCGGATGATGATGTTACTTTTACGTATCCATTCTTTTTCTTCGCTGAAAAGATTGCTGTTACAAAGGACCATGGATATTGTTTCTGTCAGGATTATATACAGGGAGCCAAAAAAGTAACTGCAGGAGAGCGGATATCGGCACGACTTAGCCTTCAGCTAAAGCTATTAGAGCTTCTTCAGTCAGTTCCTGAAATTTACAGCGAGTATAACGATGTGATTGAAGCGCATTTCTTTTATGAATACTTCCTTAAATCACTTGAAATAGCAGAGGCTTCGGGAGAAGAGAATGCAATATCAGAGGAGCTCCTGCAGATATTGCAATTCGTAACTCAAAAGATAATACCCAAATGGAGTGACAATGATTATATATACTCTCTTGGGCGATTGCAGATAGAGCGGATAAAATATCTCTTTTCAAAAGTTGTATCAGGCAGGGAAGCGTGTAGAGAACTTGGGGAGAACGGGAAAGTCAGTGTTATTATTGCTACTCGAAACAGAGGAAAGTTCTTAGGGCGCTCTATTGAGTGCATACTCAGTCAGACCTGGAAAAACCTGGAGCTTATTATAGTGAATGATGGGTCAGAGGATGATACAGAAGAGGTCGTCAAAAGATTTTCTGATTCCAGAATAAAATACATTAAAAATGAGACAAACAGAGGTGTTTCCTATGCCAGAAACGCAGGACTAAAGAGTGCCCAAGGGAGATTTATTGTTTATCAGGACGATGATGATCTATGCAGACTCGATAAGATTGAGAAACAAGTGAGGTGCATGCTTAAACAACCTTTGGATGTGGGAATGGCTTATTGTGTAACTCTTAATCATTGCAGGGCAATCAGTGGAAGTAAGGACAAGACACCTATTTATATACCTGATGGCAAGAAGGATGGCTACAACGGTTGCAGTGGTTTCATATTCCCCAAGATCCTTCCAAAGAACTTTGTGGCGTGTACTGCGATGATCATCCGCAAGGAATGCTTTGATGAAGTTGGTGGATTTGATGAAAAGCTCTTTGCCTATGAGGACTGGGATATAACGCTTAGGCTTGCAAAGAGATATGATGTGAAGCTGATTCCGGAAGTACTCTATGATTATTATCAGAGGAATAACGGACTGGCTTCCAATAGAAATCCGGAGCACAGAAGGGCTCTAATTGAATCGTTGCATGCAATCGATGTCAAATATAAACCTGATATGAAGCTTTATGGCATAGAATCAAAGTTTGTGCTGACTGATAAGTAGATTTACCTTGTGGTAGAAATACGATGGAGAAAAAATGAAGAAGGTTAGTGTAATTGTTCCTGCGTATAATGCTCATGATACTTTAGCCAGATGCCTCGGAAGTCTGGTTAATCAGACTCTTGAAGATATCGAGGTAATTGTGACCGATGACGCTTCAAAGGATGACACTCTTGAAATAATGAGACGCTGTGAAAAACTATATCCTGACAAGGTAATTGCCATTGAAGGGAAAGTAAATCGTGGCAGCGGCGGAGCAAGAAATCAGGCGCTTGATATAGCAAGCGGAGAGTATATTGGCTTTGTAGACAGTGATGACTATGTAATAAGCAACATGTATGAGCTTTTATACAATAAGGCAAAGGAAATGGATGCGGACATAGTCGATTCCGGGATGTATCAGGAAGCGATCAATAAAAATGTGCTTCTCGTAGACGATTCAATGACCGGAGAAATTGATGATGAAAAAAGACGAAAGCTTATACTTGGCGGTGGGTACCTGTGTTCAAAAATTTACCGAAGATCTCTTTTTGAAGAACCAAAGGTCAGACTACGAGAAAATGCTTTTTCAATGGCTGATAATGAAGTAATAAGGTTCATGTTTTTCAAAGCTAAGAATGTATATATTGTAAAGGAAGTTCTCTATTGGTATGCGGATTCACCCGGCTCTGCTACCAAAGCTATGAATCTTGATGTGTACTATGATGCAGTTTATGGCGTTATGAAGGCGCTGTATGATATCTGCCATGAACATCCGCTTTATGAAGGCCTTTCGAAGCAGGCGATAGAATCGGTACTAATCACGTGGTACCTGTACTGCATAAACAGGTGCCTTTACGACAATATAGCAAAACTCGGCGTATCACTTGATAACGTGCCTCTGTATTTTGAAGGTACCAGCGAAAAAATAAATAATATGCTCCAAAAAGTTGCGAATCTAAGGAAAGAGGTTATCACGGGAAATTTTAGGGATAATCCTGATGTAATAGGAAGTATGAGTGAGGTCGACCTGAGAATTATTGAAGAATGCGACAGGCGATATTTGAATAACAGAGGACTCTAAGGCAATCTATGAATTTGAGGCTGGTTATGGGAGAACAAAGAACAGATATCCTTTTAAATAACCTTATAGATGCTATAAGAAGTAATTCTGAGGTATGCCAACAGTTTACTGCAAGTGATATTCTGGCGTGTCTTTGGGCAGATTTATCAGATTGCAAAATGGTGCTCGAAGAAAGTGATTACTTGGAATTCACTGATAGACTTGAATTTCTTGAAGTAAAACTGGATAGGGCACTAAAAACCTATAACACTACTGAGGTAATAGAAGTTTTTGAGGAACTGCTTGGGATATACAGTGAGTTTCCTGATAAGGATATAGTTGAAAAAATTGTCTATGATCTGACAGTTGAAAGGTACAAGGAACATGCGGACATTGCAGTAATTGGTGATTCACATGTGAATTTCTTTTCAGGTAATGAGTTACTTTATTTTGTTTCAATCGGTCATGGAATAAATGTTTCGCCCTCAAAAAATGACCTTCCGTTTACCTGTTTTCATTTGGGACCATGTCTGGCGTATACCAGTAATAGCAAGGATTCGTCAAATCATTTTGCAGAGAAAGCGGAGTATATCGTATCAAATATTCTCAAAGAAAACTCTAAAGTAGTTGTCGCTCTTGGAGAAATAGATATCAGATGCCACGTATATAAGGAGACTGCAAAGTCAAATAAGAGCTACCAAGAAGTGGTAGATGACATACTGGATAATTACTTTGAATTCTTGACAGGATTGAGCCAAAAGGGGTTTGAAGTCTATGTATGGGGCCCAATAGCATCTCAAAAGGATGAATGTCCTGTTACAGAAATGTATCCAAGAGTGGGGAGTGAAATAGAGAGAAATACTGCAACAAAATATTTCACTGATGAAGCAAGAAGGCGGTGCAAAGACAATAATTTGACGTTTATGTCAATTTTTGATGCGATGACAGATCCTGATATGCATACTAAGGCAGAGTTTTTAAGTTCTGATATGTGTCATCTAAGCCAACGAGCGTTGCCTTTTGCCAAGAAAGAATGGAAGAAGATAAATATGGAGTAAAACTTTAAATTCCAAGAGGTGCCTATGAAAAAAGTCAGTGTGGTTATTCCTGCATATAACAGTCATGATACGCTTGCAAGATGTCTTGGAAGCCTCGTAAATCAGACGCTTCAGGACATTGAGATTGTTGTAGTAAATGATGCATCAACTGATGACACGCTTGAGATTATGAAGCGCTGTCAGGCCCAGTTTCCGGATAAGGTAAAGATTGTCGACAGCAAAGTCAACCTTGGATGCGGCGGTGCCAGGAGCCTTGGCTTTGATGCCGCGACAGGCGAGTACATTGGACTTGCTGATGCCGATGATTATGTAGCTCCCACCATGTATGAGAAACTCTATAACAGGGCAAAAGAAACTGATGCTGATATCGTGGATTCCGGATTTTACAGCGAAGCTACCGATAAGGCGCAGCTCTTTGCAAGTAGTGATCTAACGGGAGAACTTGATGATAATAAGAGGTCGAAGCTCATATATAGCGGCGGATATCTGGTAACAAAAATCTTTAAGAATGAACTATTTAACCAGCCGAGGGTCAGAATGCAGACGAATATGGCTGCCCTCGAGGATCTTGAGATTTTTATATACATGTACCTGAGAGCAAAGAGTCTTTATACCGTAGAAGAAGTCTTTTACTATTACTGCGATACCTCCGGGTCAAATACAAAGATGATGGACCTTGACAGATACTACGATGCAGTCTACAGGGCAATGAAGTCTACCTATGAATTATGCCATCCGATGACCTCTTACGAGGGATGTAGACAGGCTATCGAGTACATGCTTGTAAATATCTATTCCTATGGTGTAAACAGGTGCCTGTACAGCCACATCGCAGAGCTGGGTGCAGGCCTTGGTAATGTCAGGAAGTACTTTGAAAAGCTCACGCCTCATGAGAGGAAACTAATAGAAAACTTATGCAAGCTGAAAAAAGAAGTGATCGGCATAGATTATGACAGTAATCAGATAGTTAAGAGCCGCATTTCCAGGCTGGATATAGAGATTATGAAAGAGTGTGACAGAAGATTCTGATAATCAATAAAGGTTTTAGATATGAGACAAACTGAGTGCTGTGACCTAAGCGAGATGGTTTTTGACAATGCCTTTTTTGAAGATGAGGTCAGGGAAGGTTTTTTTGTCATGTCTATGGTCAAAAGGTACTGGGCAGCGCAGCTAAAGGTGTTGTCTGAGATTGACAGAATCTGCAGGAAGCATGATATCAGGTGGTTTGCTGACTATGGGACGCTAATTGGCGCCGTCAGACATGGCGGTTTTGTGCCTTGGGATGACGATATGGACATCTCTATGCTGCGGTCAGACTACGAGCGCTTTTTTGAGGCGGCCAGGACTGAACTTCCCGAAGGCTATAAGATACTGACTGCCAAGGATGAGCCTGAATATGCTGAGACTATCGGCAGAATTGTGAACAGCCATGCCATAAACTATGGCACTGAGCATCTTAGTGCTTTTTACGGGTGCCCATATACGGTGGGAATTGATATCTACCCCCTCGACAATGTATATGACGATGAGAGCAAAGAAGCTGAAAGGGCAGTCAGGGCTAATAAGGTCTCTCAGGCAATAAAGCTTGTCGATGCCGGAGAAGCAAAGTCTTTTGAATGTAGAAGGTTACTTAAGGATATAGAGCAGGAGAATGATTTTACGCTTTATAAATCAAATAACCTGCCTGATCGTCTTCGTTGGCAGCTTATGAAGCTCCTTGAGCAGATATACAGTGAGTGCAAGGACGACAATAGTAAAAATGTTGCAATAATGGTCTTTTATACCGGAAATGGAGACCATCTGTTTGCCAGAAAGCTCTATGAGAGCAGGGTTGAGCTTGAGTTTGAGAATACCAGGCTTTGGGTACCCGGAAGGTATGAGGAAGTCTTAAGTATTGAGTACGGAAGCTTCATGCAGGTATTCAAAGGCGGCGGAATGCATGAGTATCCTGTTTATATTGATCAGGAAAAGATATTGAAGGAGCAGATAAAGAGAAATCCATACAGATATACATTTGATTACAACGCTCTTTTGCCGGCTGTGTCACGCTTTACAAAGAAGATGGCAGCAGGTATTGCGCATCAAAGCTCAGGGGATTGCGAAGATAAGAGCCAGGAAATTGTCTTTTTGCCATGCAGGGCAAAATGGTGGAATACGATGGAACCTATGTGGAGAAAGGCAAAGGAGAATCCACTTAACGAGGTCCATGTTCTGCCGATATTCTATTATGACAGCGACTATAACGGCGCAATAGGGGAGAGACATGATGAAACAGATTTTTTCCCAGACTATATTGGCGTTGAAGACTGTGTGAGATATGACTTTGAGTCTAGGCATCCTGCCAAGATTGTGATACAGGTTCCGTATGATGACTGGAGCAGCGTCATGACGGTCCACGAGTTTTTCTATTCGAGGAACCTTCTGCAGTATACTGATGAGCTGATATATGTGCCCTGTTTTGATCCGGAGCCTCCTATTGATGATGCAGATAAGGCAAATGAAGCTCTTGCTGTACTGGTTGAGCAGCCGGCTGTCATTAATGCCGATAAGATAGTCCTTACTTCAGAAAAGATGAAGAAGTTCTATGTTGAAAAGCTTGTTGATTTGTCCGGAGAGGAAACAAGGAGCTATTGGGAAAGCAAGATTGTGGTTGCGGACTTTTGGGACGATTCCAATGCGGCGGAATCCCTAGAGAAGTACTCCGACTGTTCATCCAATGGGCAGGAAGATGAATGGACGAACCTTCTTGGAAGAAATGCAGGCAAAAAAGTGGTTGTCTACTTTATTAACATCAGCTTCCTATTAGCGGGGGAAGAAAAGGCTATAGACAAGATAAAGAGAGCGCTTGAAGTGTTTAAGGGAAACAGTGACAAAGTATTTGCCATTGTTGTACCACAAAAGCAGATTTTAAGTGATTTATGCGAATCTGAACCAGCGCTTTGGAAGAAGTATCTTGAACTTGTCGAAGATATCAAACATAAAGATTATTGTATATATGACCAGGAAGGCATTTCATTAAAATTCATTGATAAATGGGATGCTTACTATGGTGACAGCGATGCAGTGGCGAGAAAATGCGTGCTTAAGGGCATTCCGGTAATGATTGAAAACATTGATGTATGAGCGCTTAGAACGGAAGGCAGTGGCATTTTATGAACATTCTTCTTTATGACTTTTTAAATTCATACATACAGTCGGACCTTGTCTTCTTCCTCAAGAAACTGGGGCATAAGTGCAATAACGTTAGTTATCGAAAAAAAGTAGATAAATACAATGATGATGACTTTATGGCGCTCATGGAAAAAGATGTGGCAGGGGGAAGCTACGACCTGGTTCTTACTACGAATTTCTGGCCGGTGGTCTCTAAGGTGTGCAAAAAACATGACCTTAAGTATGTATCATGGTTTTTTGACAGCCCGCCTAATCTTCCTACTGCAGAGTGTATGGAGTATTCCTGCAATGAGATTTACTTTTTTGCAAGGGCCGATTATGAGACATACAAGGCAATGGGGCTAGAAAATGTGCATTATCTGCCGCTTGCCGTGAATGTGGACAGGCTTGAAAGAGTGCATACTGACTACAATAAATATGGAGCCGAGATATCTTTTGTTGGTAAGCTCTATGAATCAATGCTTCCGGCACTTATGAGCCATATGGATGATTATCAGAAGGGCTTTATCGATGCCGTTATTAAGGTGCAGCTTCAGCTCTATGGCGGATATATAGTGGATGATGTGGTGACTGAGGAATTTACTGAAGGTGTTCGCGCAAGGTACAGGAGCCTTTCAGATAAGGCAATCCAGGTGAGCAAAAAAGAGCTCTGCTGGGCGGTAGGCTCACATGTTACGCACTTGGAGAGAATGACTCTTTTAAGTGTCCTTTCCAAAAAACATGATATGAAGCTCTATACATATGAGCTTACGGAGGACGAAAAGAGGATTCTTGATAAAGTGGATTACAGGGGAAGCGTTGACTACATCACGCAGATGCCTCAGGTATTCAGGGCCAGCAGGATAAATCTTTGTCCGGTCCTTAAGGCCAATAAATCGGGAATACCGCTTCGGGCACTTGATGTTATGGGCTGCGGCGGATTTCTTTTATCCAGTTACCAGCCGGAGCTTTATGAGTATTTCGTTGATGGGCAGGAATGCGTAATGTACACCTCTTTGGAGGATGCAGTTGCAAAGGCTGAGTTTTATCTGGTCAATGATGATCTTAGGAAACAGATTGCGGCAGCAGGACTTGAGAGGATTAAAAACGATTTTCGCTACGAGGATAGAATAGATATTTTATTGAGCTGAGGGGGCAATAGTTATGAACATTGTATCCGAAAAGAAACAGTTTATTTTAACAGCATCGATGATGTGTGCAGATTACGGGCACCTCGCTGAGGAGGTAAGAAACCTCGAAGATGCGGGAATAGATTCATTTCATATAGACATAATGGATGGTCGTTATGTTAGTAATTTTGCCATGTCTCTTTATGATATGGCGTATATTGCTAAGGCTAGTCAGAGGCCTTTGGATGTTCATCTTATGATTGAACACCCAAGAAACAATATTGACCTCTTTATTGGAAAGCTTCGCCCCGGCGACACAGTGTACATCCATCCCGAGGCAGAGTATCATCCCGCAGCGACTGTGCAGAAGATAATTGATGCCAAGATGCACCCCGGGATTGCGATAAATCCGGGCACCAGTGTGGAGAGTATCAAGGAGATGCTGCGTATCGTGGACAAGGTTCTTGTCATGGCAGTTAATCCCGGCAATGCCAGCCAGATGTTCCTCCCCTATGTCGGTGAAAAAATCGAGCGCCTCCTTGAGCTTAAAAAACTCATGGGATTCAAGCTCTTTTGGGACGGAGCCTGCGGAGAAGAGAGAATGCTTGAGTATGCACCAAGAGGGTTTGACGGCTTCGTTCTAGGAACAACGCTTCTTTTTGGAAAGAAGACGGACTACAAGACAATAATCTCATCGGTAAGGAATCTTGAATTCGATTATCTAAAGCATGAGAAAAAGACAAAATGTAATGATTATATGAGTTAAAATTGTTTTGATATATTGCGGGCAGGTTGTTATAATGTGAAAAGAATTAAAGAAAAATAAGTGATGTTTTTTTGCCACAGCAATAATTCATTCGTATATATAAGTGAAAACGTAATTATTGTTGGTTATTTATTTTTCAGGAGGTTAACATGGAAAAGAAGCTTTCCAGACTTTTCGATTATCAGAAGTTTTCAGGCAGCGATGCGCTTGCAGATATTATTAAGGACGTAGAGTCCAGATATCCTGATGCTGTAGAGCTTTCGGATGACGATCTTACTTTTGTAAATGCTGCAGCGGGAGTTAACATTTCCAATCAGCAGCGCGATAACGACTTTAAGGTGTGATGACTTGATTTATGAATGACAGGACGATTTTAAACAACAAGCTATTTTTGTACATGACTGAATTCTTCGCAGGAATGTCGGTCATGGCAGTGGAGCTCGGAGCCAGCAGACTCTTAGCTCCTTATTTTAGTTCATCCCAGAT